>ERZ1036412.13-NODE-13-length-268122-cov-11.632558_pt1 | contig 268122 bp, 258 predicted proteins | sample MGYA00514218_ERZ1036412 | MGnify/ENA primary metagenome ERZ1036412 (study PRJEB33795, sample SAMN09464944) | human gut metagenome | host: Homo sapiens | place: USA: Stanford, California | collected 2016-11 | study: EMG produced TPA metagenomics assembly of the...
CATGCTGGATGTGTGGTATGACATACCTGAGGAAGTAAGCTAAAGTCCGCTCTTCACTCAAAGCGGACGGTCAGATTTAATTCCGCTCTTGCTACACAAGCTGTCAGTTAGATTCTGAGCCAGAACACGTTGCGATGAGTCAAGTTAATTCATGCCTCTGGAACGCTCTACGCAACGGTTTCGTTTTTCTGCAATTCTCAGTACATCTTTTGAATTTTTGACCTGTGCCAGGATATCGATATACACAGTCGCAGCACGCCTCCATAGCCCCTTATCCTCGAGGCTTTTTGCTAATGTCTCTAACTGTATGGTTTCCGGGGGACTCTCTTCTTCTAACATAAAAGGCAAAATAATTTTAGGTACCCTGCTCCCTGGTTTAACTCTGTATCCAGGATCCCGGTCCTCATGGCTTTTAACTATAATACCCTCTTTGGTGAGCCGGCGTAGTAACTTCCCAGCATTGCTGGTAGTCAACTCCAGGGCTTCACAAATGTCTCGTAGAGTGCATCCAGGCATATGATTGATAGCAGCAATCACCATCTCTTTTTGAGTAACACGATAGTTGGTCATTGGTCAGAACTCGTTTTAGTTGATTAAATCAGCCGCCTTACGGCGTTCCAGCATTTCACGCGTAACGATTGCATCCAGAGCCACTATAAATTTGAGGTAGACAATCGGCGCATATGCCGCACTGTTTGTTACTGGATATGCGAAATTCCAGTGCCTCATCAATAACTTTCACAGCATCAGCCATTGCGTAGCCAAGATGACCACCATCGCTTTGTGCCACTGCCTTGCTGAGTATTTCGCGTATCTGGTACAGGCGATTGATAGATACAGGACCATGTGCCGGGTGGTTGTTTACCTCAGGTTCCGAGCAAATAGCCGCCATCGCCAGTTTCATAACCTGCAGCGCCATGGCAGCATCCTCGTTCAAAGCTCCTGGAATTACGTCGCGCTCACGTTCAAGCTCTGCAATAGTCTGTTGCAGCCAGGATTTGGTATCCCGGTTTTTCTGAGAGATTTCTATGGTCATTGGTCAATACTCGTTTTAGTTAATTAAACCTGCCGCTTTGCGGCGTTTGTATTCTTCCATCAGTATTTGCGCTGGCGTTGGTCCCGCCGGATGGTGCGGCGCCGCCAGTTGACGTCGAATTGGTGGCACACTTAGTCCGTTACCAACATGCTTCGACCACTTCGTAAGTAACTTTTCCGCCAGTCGTTTCAGCTCCCCCTCTGTCATTTGTCGTTCAACGCCCGTTCTGCGCATTTCGATACAGATGTGATACAGCACGGGCTGAGGCCATGGATATTTATCGCTTCCTGAATACCGATATGACTCATTGCGCCAGCGCCGGTATTCCGTCATAACCTGCTCCGATGTCAGTCCGAATGCATTCGCCCCACTCTCTGAAACCAGAGAAACAAACTCAGCCAGGTCAGGCGGCCATGTATTTCCCATCGCGCAGCGCTCCATGCATTGCTGACAGACCAACCTAATTTGCTGTTCAGTCATTGAACCTATCTGGGCTATCCAGATAGGCGAAGGCTCCGCCCCGTTCTTCTGGGTCCATCGGTTCGAATACACCTCCCCCATGACCTGCCAAAGTCGCCAGGCTGTTTCCGTCGCCATCAAGTCCATTCCTGCGGCGCCACTCTGCATGTGCTGACTGAATTTGCTGAACTGCCCGGGATGCTGTTGGTTCTGATCCTGCTCCCACATGACTGTTACCTCCGGTTTCTGGTTTTACCTGCGTTCTCACCCGAGCTACATGTCGGGCAAATTTTTGTTCCCACTGGATTTGTGTAAAAACTTTCCTTTCCGACTCCCAATACGCGGTGAATTCTGCGAGTTCAGTCAGAAGGTAATCTGGTTCAGGCAGGGAGATACCCCACGATGCGGCCCGCTGTCGGAAGTCTCTGGAGGGAAGCCAGCTATCTGCCATGCTGAATTTCCCGATCGGTTCATCAACACCGTCTAGGTATCGAGGCATGGCCGGGGATGACAGTTCATCCCCATTCAGATTTTTCATCGCGCCCGCGTTAAGAGAGGGGTTTAAGATCTGTTTACTGCTAACTGCTTTCTGGATACCTGATGGCAAAGGTTTAGCCAAAGACTTAGCCTTATCCTTAGGCAAGGCGAAAGCCTTATCAAAAGCCATCCCCATAGCGTCAGAAACCCCGTAGCAGGCGGCTTCGAGAGCTTCATATGCTTTATCTTTCAGTGAACATTCAGGCAGTAATTCAAACGATCTTGCCCAGGATTTAATCACATTCACTGATGCTGGCGGGTTATGTTTCACCGCATTAGGCAACCAAAAAACTCTGGCTTTAAGATCGGCTTCCACCATACCTAACGCTATGGCTTCACCTAAGGCTAAGTCGAAGGCTTCGACATCCCAGTTTAATTCTTCGGCCATAGCCGCCCTTCCCGCCTTATACAGCCCGGGAATAATCCCTGTGAATGGACCCGTAAGCAGGTAAATAAACAAACTCTGCCCACTTGGCGGGAGTGGTGATAAGGCTCGAAACTTAGGATCATCCCACATGGTGATCTTCACCTTACGGTAAGGCTCGTTACTAGCCTTACTCTTAGGCATGGCCTTAGCCAAAGGATTAGGCATACTTCACCCCGCGAATTGCAGTAATAATGGTCATTGGTCAAAACTCGATTAAAACAATTGCGGCGCTACGGCGCTTATACTCGCCAGTAGTGGTCCCGCCGCGTCAGCAGGTAACATGTTGAACAATGCGATTGCCGCCTCACGAATTTCCTTCTCGAGCTTTTGTAATGGAGCGCCAATTAACTTCGCATGGTGTGCCTCACTGCACTCTTTGATAGCGTTCGCCACCAGCTCCGCTTCTGTGCTTGCATTACTTAATCCATGCTTCCTGGCAATCTGAACTGGCATAGCGGCAATAATTGAACCTGACAGTTGCATAACGTAAGCCGTGTACTTTTCCGAACCGCCCTCGTTTTTCAGGTATCGGAATAAATTCTGTTTATTAACAGCAATTCCGCGTCCATCTGCTTTGGCCCACTCTTCAGCCACCAACTGAGTGATCCGTTCCTGTGCCTGTCCTGGTAATGTCGATTCCCATTCACGAACGGCGGCCAATATGACACGGTGGTGGATGCCGTCACGGCGCTGGGGTTTAAATTGATTTTGCGATTTCACCGGAGCGGCTACTCGTGGTTTATTATGGGTATAAGCTACTGATTGCATCATTCAGACCTCGCTTTGTGGCGGAAATACACTATCAAGAGAGCAGGTGCGCCCTAACTCGTTAAGCTTCTCCACAATCAATCTGCATTCCGGTAGGCCTGGTTGGCGTGTTCCGTTCTCATAATTTGAGAGCCTTGACTGACGCCACCCGAATAATTTGGCTAATTGCTCTTGAGTTAAACCGAGCGCTTGCCGTTCTTTGGCGATGTTGTTCATCTTGTCCTCACATATAGTGTTTAGCTGAATTAAACACACAATGTGTTAGATAGTCAAGACGAAACGTTCTTTGAGCGTTAACACGTAACGTGGTAAAAATCAGTAATGAATATAAACACTGCAATTGCCGCCAGACTGAAGCAGCTTCGCGAACAGAAAAATATGTCGCAATCTAAACTCGCAGAGTTATGTGGGTGGGCTCAGTCACGTATCGGGAACTATGAAGCAGGTCGCCGCAATGTTGGCGTTGACGACGCTATAACGATATCTAAAGCTCTCGGCATTAGCCCGGCTGAGCTAATGTTTGGTGATGATCACGCCGAATCATGGTTAACGCCAAAACATCGTAAGTTGATTACTCTTTTTGACCAGTTGCCGGAGTCTGAACAAGACAGAATGATCGATACCTTTCAATTACGGCTGAAAGAAATTGATGAGTATGTTGAGAAATACCTTCGGGGACGATTAAAGCCAACTGACGATTAAGCTACAATTTTCAGCACTCTAACCAGCCTCCTTGGCTGGTTTTTTTATACCTTTCCCACTCCCTTTTCCCATATCGTTATCATCCACACCACCTTAAACACATGCTGTGTTGACTTTTAAACACATTTAGAGTTTAAATATGAACACATTTTGAAAAACGTCATCGAGGCAGGACGCCCACGAAGTAGCTGCCGGCGGCATACGAATCACCGGATGAGATGACAAGTATTAACACGCAGCAGGTTCAACGTTCCGCCAGCCTGGCGACAAGGGCAAAGCAAGAGGATAAATCCATGATCGATTTCGCACGTAAACCAGTGCGGTGTCAGGCCGTACATCTAAATCGCATTGAAGTAATCATTCGACTGATTTGCTACACGCTTGCCCAGAAGGGCGACCCGTCTGCCGACCAACAGACTGCAATTCGTTCATAACGAGTTTGACCAATGGCTGTTGCCAGCATCAGTAAGGAAGTGACTATGGAGTTTGGAATGAAACGTGTGGTGGCATCTGTTCAGGTGGTTGCCATCCTCAACAGGATTTACAACGGCAGTCCGGTTTCCATCGCATCAATCAGCAAGGAATCAAAGCTGTCTGTGTCTTACCTCGAGCAGATTTTCTCGAAGCTGCGCAGCAGTGAAATCGTCACCAGCCAGCGTGGCGCTGGTGGCGGATACCACCTTAGCAAAGCAAACCCCAGCGTGGCTGACGTCGTTCGCGCCGTTACTCACACGCCTGATTCATTTGAGCCTGTGCTGAATGCTCTGGAGTGGGTCCCCGTCGCGCATCTGATGCAGGGAAAATCCCCTACCCCATAAAGCACAAAACCCGCGCAAGGCGGGTTAAGTACCCGGTCAGCCGACCAAAGCTTTCCGGAACGAGTTTTGACCAATAACCACTACCTTAGGCGGCGATCATCAGCTGCCGGGTATCTTACAATCCTACGGAGCCCGAACGCAATGTTAACGTATGCGTATCTTATTAAAGCCAAAGCGAAAGCAACTGAGGCAAAAAACCTGTTTTGCTGGTTCTCTGCGAAATCAGATTCCCGTGCAGAACGCGAAATCCTCAATATTCTCGAAGACAATGGTATTGCCGTCGGTCGTGGTGCCGATTATCAATTACCAGTCCGCACCAACTGGTTTGTTGTTGACGATCTTCCTGAGGAAAGCACACTTGATGACACATGGTGCGATCGTTACGAACTGGCAGAAGACCAGCAGACGTGGCAACTGAAACAGAAGCCTGATGATGAAAATCAGGAGACTTCCAGCCAGCAAAAACCTGAAACCTCCAGTGCCAATGTATCCACCAGCGATGCGCCAGCATTGCTCCGCCCCATATCTCGCCTGCGTCTGTCTCAGCGGATGATTGCACACCGGTTAAATGACGGTGAAGAGAAGGAAATCAGTGAAGCGCGGCACATCCAGATCGGACAGATGGAACTGGACGATAATGATCTCTATATACAAAACCTGTTACTGGCCGCTGCAAATGTGCCAGCGACGAAAGAGCTTTCTGCTCATGTCGAGTGGAACCTGGCAAACGCCATAAAAGAAGTCTTCGACCGTGAGCAGGTTTATACCGTCGCTTCATTTGAGGAATTCATTACCGAATGGATTACGGAACCGAAAATGCGGACTCAAACCGTGCAGGAGTGGATTAACGATAAGAAAGCACGAATTGTGGGTGATGAGCCCACCGTTTCACCTGTAACGCCAGAACTCATTACCGTTGCGACCCTCCCTCTACGCCAGCGCCTTTTAGCTCAGTTTATTTCTGAAGAATATGCTTATCATATTGATACTGAGCAGAAGAAAACCATTCAGGAACTCGAGCTGGATGTGGATAACAGCTACGTGCAGAACCTGCTGCTTGCCGCCGAGAATGTAGAACCATTCAGAAAAGCGCCAGAGATCGATATCTGGAAAATTGTCAGCGCGCTGAAAACTATTTTCCCTGTTGATGGCAAACGAGTAGATCTCTCTACCGTCATTCAGTTCTTTAAAACTTGGTTCAATACTGAACACATTGACCGTGGGTTGCTGGTCAAAGAGTGGAGTAAGGGCAATCGTGTGTCACAGATTCAGCGCACTGATACTGGAACGAACGCTGGTGGTGGCAAAAAGACCGATCGCAATACCGATTATGCTCATACACTGGATACGCTCGACGTTGAGATTGCGTTGGCCACTCTGACAATGGATTTTGATATCTACAATATTCCGGGTTCTATTCTCCGCCAGGCTAAAGATATCATTGCAGCCGAAGACAGTCCTTTCAAAGAATGGTCCGCAGCGCTGCGAAAATGTTCTGGCATCCTCGATTACTCGCGCGCAGCAATTTTTGCATTAATACGAAGCGCTCATCCCTCTTATTACCTTTCTCCCGGACGCTTATCCGGCTACATCAATGCAAATCTGGTCGAAAGCGATCATCAAAACCCCACCGATGAAACACTGGCTGCTGCGCGCCAGGTGAATAGCGCTGCTGTTGTTGCTGCTGTAGTTCAGGGGAAAGAGCCGTTAGAGAATCTGGAGAAACTGTCCACTGACTTTGCGACAGTGGGTGCATTGGCAGCAAAAGCTGCAAAACAGGAATCTTCAGAAACTATCAAACAACCTGAAGTAGCCAATCTCGGTAACGGCATATTTTCTGTCGATGGCCTGATGAATCCCCCAGCCAAATTAACCGAGGAAGCCACCAGCGATGTGCAGATGGAAGAAACTGACAACAACGAAATCAAAGCTAATCCTGAAATGTCTCAGAGCGAAACAGCAGTTTTGCCAGTTAAAAGCGCTGATGCAACTGGTGACGCGTCAGCTTCCCTGAATAATGAACCCGTTCACCATATTAATACGGACCCCCTGAACGCTTTTTATACTCACCTCATGGTTGATATGGAAACTATGGGCAACAGTCCTGATGCCCCAATAGTTTCTATCGGCGCTGTATTTTTCGATCCTTCAACTGGTAACACTGGTGCCGAGTTTTATCGGGTTGTCAGCCTTGAATCATCGATGTCGTTTGGGATGAAACCGGATGCGTCGACGATTCAGTGGTGGTTGAAACAATCATCTGAAGCCCGCTCTGCCATTCTTGTTGATGAAGCTATGGGGCTGCGTGAATCCCTTGAACTTCTGGCTGACTTTATTGCTGAAAATGCTGCTAACGGTAGCCACACTGTTCAATTATGGGGTAATGGTTGCTCGTTTGATAACGTCATTCTCCGCCGCGCGCACGCGTTAACAGAAACTCCCTTCGCTGTTCCGTTCCGGAATGACAGGGATGTAAGGACCATGGTCGAACTGGGTAAATCTGTCGGTATCAATCCACGCTACGACATCCCGTTTGAAGGCGACATGCACAATGCACTTTCTGACGCCAGACATCAGGTCAAATACGTCTCTGCTATCTGGCAACGTCTGACCGCAAACTGATTATTGAATATCAACCAGTGCCAGCTGTTGCGCGTATCGTAATGGCTGGCTATCGAGGTGAAAGTGAAACTTGTATCACTCGAACGCTGGGCGGAACTCAGATATGAAGTACCGCCACCAATAGGAACGCTAAGGAAATGGGCGCGAAATGGGAATATCTACCCAGCGCCAGAGAAGGAAGGCATCCAGTATCGCGTTAGGCCGGATGCGGTTTTTATCCGACCAAATAAATATTGTAAAACGATCAACACAAACCAAAGCAGACACCCGTTAAAAGGGCGATTGATAGAGAGGATTATCGATGGCGAGGCCGGACAAGTATGACGCTAATTTGCCTAAGAATCTGACCTATCGTAAAGCCAGGAAGTCATATTCCTGGCGCAATCCCGTCGACGGAAAAGAGATATCTCTGGGTAAAATTTCGCGCAGGGAAGCGATCGCCCAGGCCATTGAAGCAAATCACTACATCGATAAAAATTACACTCCAATCGCCCTACTCGAACAACTGAAAGGTACTAATGAATACACCATGGCCAGCTGGCTCGATCGGTACGAAATTATCCTGCAACGACGCAAGCTGGCGACCAATACTTACAAAGTTCGCGCCGGGCAGCTGGCGACCATTAGAGAATACTTTGGCGTAATGATACTGGCCAGCATAACCACCCGAGATGTGGCTGAGTTTATTGATCGCTGGACGGAGTGCGGCAAAACAACGATGGCAGGAACCATGCGATCAGTACTGTCTGATGTTTTCCGTGAGGCCGTTGTGGAAGGACGTGTTGATTCCAATCCTGTGGACCCAACTCGAGCACCGAAAATTAAAGTGCTGCGCGAGCGCCTGGAATATGAAATGTTTGTGGCCGTTCGTGCTGGTGCAGAGCGCATGCCAGCATGGTTCGGCCTGGCGATGGATCTCGCCCTGGTCACCGGTCAGCGACGTGAAGACGTCGCCCGGATGCGCTTCAGTGACATTAAAGATGAACGACTGTACATCGAACAACAAAAAACCGGGTCTTGCCTGGCTATCCCACTTTCACTGACGTTGAAAGCATCCGGCCTGAGGCTGTCGACCATCATCGATCGCTGCCGGCTTGTCAGTCGATGCAATTTTTTGATAAGCCCCGGGATCAGAAAAAACAGCGAAGACGGAAGCATAAACCTGGACAGTCTGACAAAAGGTTTTGTGAAAGCACGAAATTTTTCTGGTTTAAAGTTTTCAGAAAACCCACCTTCATTTCATGAAATTCGGAGTCTGGCGGGAAGGATGTATGAGAAGGAATTCGGGAAGGATTTTGCGCAAAAACTGCTGGGGCACAAGTCAGAAAAAATGACTGAGAAGTATCTTGATACGAGAAAAAAAGAGTATGTGCTGATCTAATTTTTCTTCGTAAATGAATTGTGAATGTTAAAAATGGTGTGGTATAACGAATAAAGACCGAATATTTGAATTCGGACAAATTTCGGACATTTTCGGACATGGAGTCCTAAGTAACTGAAATTAAAGCCCGATAAAAAGAGACCGAATACGATTCCTGTATTCGGTCCAGGGAAATGGCTCTTGGGAGAGAGCCGTGCGCTAAAAGTTGGCATTAATGCAGGCTAAGTTACCCTGCCATTTAAGAATAGATGACAGCGCCAGGTTTTCCAGTCCGCGACTAAAGTGGCCGGAAAAAAAGGACGTTTGTTACGCATCCAAACGCAAAAACCGCAAGTTCTCGTGTGAGATCCTTGCGGTTTTTTATTGGAAATCAGAGCGCTACATCTGACAATTAGCAGAGCTTTTCTGCACGCTCCACAAACGGTGCCAGGCTCATTTTTTCGCCCGGTTTCGCCGGATCATCAATCTGGATAATCTCGATCGGCTTTGCCGTGGTTTTTCCGCTCTCCATCTGCTGTCTGGCAACATCATTCAACGGGTATTGCACCAGCGTACTGGGATTGATGACATACAGCGCGTTACCCGGGCGGCAGGTCAGCATCACCTCTTCCCGATTAAACGCCCACTTATCTTTGCCAACCTCAAAACGGCTGACGGTAATGACCTGCGGCGCAGCCAGCGCGGCTCCGGAGCTTGCCAGGAGTAATAAAGAGATAATGATTTTTTTCATGCGTTTCGCCAGTCCATCAATCAGAAAGGTTCAAGGGTTGCGAACAGGCTGACAATTGCCAGCACAACGGCTCCTATACCCCATTCCAGCTTGGTCATCCAAATAAAATAGAGAGTCATGCCGCGGTTATCCTGCTGCATGCGTGGTACCAGAACATACCGATTCACCAGCGCAATCGCCACCATTAGCATGACCAGGGCACCTTTTAACAAAAGCAGCCGCCCGTAAGCCATGTGCCAGGGAACAGAAAAACCGACAATAAACAGCGCATTCATAATACCGGTAAGTAAAACACCGATAACAAAAAGATGCCCGTAGCGGGAGAAACGCATCATGGTGCTGATGGCCTGTTCTCGCCAGCGGCCATGCGCCATTCGCATACAGTAAAGTACGGGTAGCAGGCCACCGAACCAGGCGGCGGCGCATATCAGATGCAAGGCATGGTTAACCTGCTGGATTGCCCCAGTAATACCACTATGCAGCGTCGCATGCCCGACGCCAGCCAGCAAAATAAACTGCGCAATCGTCAGCATCAACAGCCGTCGCGGCATGCTACGCGGTACGATAATAACCACCACCAGAGTGACCAGCGCGAGGATAATCTGCCATAACCAGACGCCGCCAAACTGCGTTTGCAACACCGCGCCCCATACATCTGTAGAGATAACATCCCGCCAGCCTGAGCCCATTAACCCACCCTGGATCGCCAGCATCAGCGTCGCGCTGATAAAGCTCCACGTTGCGGCATGCCGTTGCAGACGCAAAAAACGACGCATCATTAAACGACGAACCGAAACGGGAGCCAGCCATGCACCGTAAAGCGCACAGCCAAACACCAGCATCAACGTGGTAAAATGGATAAACCGTAATGCAACCCAGGTAAATGCCAGCATCGGTTATTTCACGCTAAAGGTATATTGCCCCTTCGTCTTGTGACCATCCACGGAAACAACGTGCCAGTCGACCGTATATTTTCCAGCTTCAAGTGTTTGATCAAGCGGAACAATCAGCTGTGTTTTGTCCTGCTCACTGCGTGACGCCTTGCCCGTTTTGATCTGTTCTTTGTTTGGACCTGTTAGCTTTGCGCCGCTGAATCCCGGCTCTACGCCTTCAGAAAAATTCAGCGTCAACGCCTGAGGAGATGCCGCAACCTCGGCATTAGCCGCCGGGCTTTGTTTTGTGAGGTGGGCATGCGCCAGGGCGGCGGGCGTTGCCAGCACGCTGGCGAGTACGATGAGAGCGCTGCGAAGCATAGATGCAGATGAAGCCATTTCAACTATTCCTTTTTGTTATGTCTAATCTATAGAGAATAACCTTCTACAATGATCGAGTCGAGAATCATCATTTCGGTCTTGCCATTAATGCACACTCTTAGTAACTTTGCGCGCCGAAAGACAGAGAAAAGGAGAAGCCCATGAACATCAATCTGGCCAAACTTGAGCAAGCGGAAATGGATAAGGTCAATGTTGACCTGGCCGCTGCGGGTGTAGCGTTTAAGGAGCGATACAACATGCCGGTTGTTGCCGAAGTTGTTGAGCGTGAACAGCCCGAACATTTACGCGACTGGTTTCGCGAAAGACTCATCGCGCACCGACTGGCATCCGTTTCCCTTTCACGTTTACCTTACGAGCCTAAAGTTAAATAAAACTTATACTACGTTACGATTCCTTACATGATGGCTGCTACAGTATAAGTATATTCTTAATCTATACTTTCAGGATGATTGTAGACACTATGAAAAGGAAATCATTATGTCACACTGGAAAATCGCAGCAGCGCAGTACGAACCTCTTCACACCTCAGTTACCGAGCATGTCGCACATCACCTGCAATTCATTCAGGCAGCCGCCCAATGCCAATGTGAATTGCTGGTCTTTCCTTCCCTCTCCTTGTTAGGTTGTGTTGATGAACATGACGCGCTTCCTGCCCCGCCCGATGAAGCGCTGTTAGAACCTCTCGCCCATGCCGCCGTGACTTATCGTATGACAATCATTGCGGGACTACCGGTGGAACATAACAACCGGTTCGTAAAAGGCATCGCGCTCTTTTCTCCCTGGATGACCTCGCCCTTAACGTTTCATCAAAGTCACGGAGCCTGTATCGCCAGACAGCAAAATGCCATTAGCGTAGTGGATAGCCAACCGGAAGGTATCGATATCGACCCGGCTTACTCCCTATTCACGAGCAGTCAGTCCATTAGCGAACCCGAATTGCTCTCCTCCACATCTCGTCTACAGAGTTTCTCGCATAAGTTTGCCATAGCTGTATTAATGGCCAATGCGCGTGGCAGCAGCGCGTTATGGGATGAGCGAGGCCGATTGATTGTTCGCGCAGACAGCGGTTCTTTGCTGTTAACCGGTCAACGCACGCCACGGGGTTGGCAAGGTGATATCATTCCATTACGCTAGTCGTTTTGGGTCAGGAGCATGGCATGTTGCGCATAATAGATACAGAAACCTGTGGTCTACAGGGAGGCATTGTTGAAATTGCTTCTGTCGATGTGGTTGACGGAAAAATAGTCAACCCAATGAGCCACCTGGTACGCCCTGACCGCCCCATCAGCCCACAGGCGATGGCTATCCATCGCATTACTGAAGCAATGGTGGCCGATAAGCCGTGGATTGAAGACGTCATCCCGCAGTATTACGGCAGCGAGTGGTACGTGGCGCACAATGCCAGCTTTGACCGCCGCGTATTACCCGATATGCCCGGAGAGTGGATTTGCACCATGAAGCTCTCCCGTCGTTTGTGGCCGGGGATCAAATACAGCAACATGGCGCTGTATAAATCGCGCAAGCTGAGCGTACAGACGCCAGCGGGTCTCCACCATCACCGCGCCCTGTACGACTGCTACATCACTGCTGCACTCCTGATCGACATCATGCAGACGTCAGGCTGGACAGCCGATCAAATGGTCGATATTACCGGCCGTCCCGCGTTACTCACTACTTTCACTTTTGGTAAGTACCGCGGAAAACCGGTATCAGAAGTGGCTGAACGCGATCCGGGCTATCTGCGCTGGTTATTTAATAACCTTGATAATATGAGCCCGGAACTGCGATTAACGCTAAAACACTATTTGGATCACGCCTGAGCAGGCAGTGTTCCCTGCGCCAGTCCAATCAAAAAAGCGTACTCAAGAGCCACACCTTCGTAAGATTTAAAACGCCCGGATTTACCGCCGTGTCCGGAATCCATATCCGTGCAAAGTAGCAGCAAATGATCGTCCGTTTTCAGCTCACGCAGTTTTGCCACCCATTTTGCTGGTTCCCAGTATTGCACCTGGGAATCGTGTAATCCCGTCGTGACCAGCAGATGCGGATACGCCTGCGCGGTTACATTGTCATACGGACTGTAGCTTTTCATATAGGTGTAATACTCTTCGTCCTGCGGATTACCCCACTCTTCAAACTCACCGGTCGTCAGGGGAATTGATTCATCCAGCATTGTGGTCAGCACATCGACAAACGGCACCTGAGCAATAACACCATGGAAGCGTTCCGGGCGCTCATTAATGGCGACGCCCATTAACATGCCCCCGGCGCTTCCTCCCATGCCATAACATAACTCAGGCGCGCCATAGCCCATTTTTAGCAGCGCATCACAGACGTCGAGGTAATCATTAAAGGTATTTTTCTTGCGCAGAAACTTACCGTCCTCGTACCACTGTTGTCCTAATTCACCACCGCCACGCACATGGGCAATGGCGTAAACAAAGCCGCGATCCAGTAAGCTTAAACGGCTGCTGCTGAAATCGGCATCCATGCTGGCGCCATATGACCCATAGCCATAAACCAGTAACGGATTTTTTCCTTTCAGGAAATACTTTTGATGATAAACCAGCGAAACCGGAACCTCAGTGCCATCACGTGCCGTTATCCATACGTGTTCGCTACGGTAATTCGCCGCATCAAATCCGGGGACCTCCGTCTGCTTAAGCACACGACGTTCCCCGGTGTCCATATCCAGTTCAAACAATGTGTCCGGGGTAGTCATGGAGGAATAGCCATAGCGCAGGCGCGATGTCTCCGGTTCTGGATTATAGGCAAGCCAGGTCACATATGCCGGATCGTCAAAGGCGATCCCGACCACTTCGCGCGTTTTACGATTAATCTGCCGCAGGCTGGTTAAGCCCCGCTTCCGCTCTTCTACCACCAGCCAGTCGGTGAATAACGTAAAGCCCTCCAGCATCACGTTGTCACGCGGTGGGATCAGCGTCTCCCAGGCTTGCTCATCACGAACACGGGTACGGTACAGGCCGAAATTTTTCCCCTGACGGTTGGAGCGCAGATAAAAATTGTGCTGATAGTGATCGAGACTGTATTCGTGGTCTTTGCGTCGCGCTAAAAAGACCAACGGTTCGGCATCTGCCAGCTCTGCATCAAGCAACAAAACTTCACTGGTGGTCGCACTGGCAATGTGGATAATCACATAATGCAATGATGTGGTTTTATGCAGACTGACATAAAACATGTCATCGGCTTCTTCATACACCAGCTCATCCAGTGACGATGACGAGCCGACTGTATGTCGCCAGACCTGATACGGCAATAACGTCGTTTCGTGCTTGCGCACGTAATAGAAAGTCTGAGAATCATTCGCCCATACCAAATCCGCTTCGACGTTTTCCAGCACTTCCGGATACCAGTTGCCGCTTTGCAGGTTGCGAAAACGCACGCCATATTGCCGGCGAGAGAGATAATCTTCGGCCAGTGCCATGATGGTGTTATCCGGTGATATCGCCAGTCCTCCCAGCGTATAAAACTCGCTGTGTGCCGCGCGCTGGTTCCCATCCAACAAAGTGTCCCAATCATCCCACTCTTCACTGAAGGCAGACTGACGCTGATAAATGGCATATTCGCACCCCGGTTCATAAATATGCCGGTAGCGATAACCATTCTTCACATAGGGGGCAGAAGCATCCTGAGGCGGGATACGGTCGATAATCTCTTTCAGGACGCGATCCTGCAAAGCCTGCTGCGAGGCCATAATCTGACGGCCATACGCATTTTCTTGTTGCAGATAATCCAGCACTTCTGGCTGCAAGCGAGTGTCATCTCGCAACCAGTAATAATTATCAACACGAGTATCGCCATGCTGCGTCATGGCGTGGGGAATACGAGAAGCTTTTGGTAGCATGTCATTGTTCTTTTGCTTAAACATCCTATAAGGGTGGCAAAAGACAGCAATGATGCAAGCGAAACATGCGCCTTAGCGGTAAGTAATTAACCCGGTAACGCCTGTTTTTGTTCCTTGAGATCCTGTTCAATGCCTTCACGAACATCCTGCGGGATCTTCAACGCATCGCCCAGCGCATTGAGATAACTACGTTCCATAAAGTGGTCGATATCAATCGCCGCACAACTGAGGAAGTAAATTTCTAGCGCTTCTTCTTCGTTACGGATCCCATGCGCCAGACGCTGAGGGTCTAACGGTTGTTCGATGGCGCGTTCAATCAGAATGCGGCCCTGCTCTTCCACGCCCGCTTCACGGAGCTGCTGCTCAATGGCGCTACGTTCTTTGGCATCAATATGGCCATCGCTTTTCGCCGCAAAAACCAGCGCCAGAATCAGACGTTCGGTTCGCTCATCCAGCGGTGAGCTTTGTGCACCAAACTGCGGCTCATCCTGATGCGCTGCGCGAACTTTATCCTTGTACTTGTTCCATAACACAGTCCCGGCAACCGCGCCGCCGCCCACCAGAAGCGCGCTGGTGCCGTATTTACTGAGTAATTTACGAGAAGATTTGTTGGCAACCAGTAATCCTGCCAGACCGCCTAACGCGCCTGGAACCAGAAGTTTACTCAGCCCTTGCTCGCCAGAAGATGACGCGGAGGAACCCTTTTGCCCAAGAAGAGATTGTAGTTGATTTAGCCAGTTAGCCATTTTGCCCCTCAAGTACAGACGAATAATCATCAAAGCGTACCCGAGGGGATGTCAGGAAGTGTTCAGGTCATCAAAAGATGTGCAAATACCTCCGTTACTGCGGCTGATACTCCGCTGTTCCGGCTTTGCAGTCGACTTTTACCTGATAGTGAATATCCGCACTTTTACCGCGAACCGTCAGGGGAACTGACCATTTCCCGTCTTTGCCCGTAATATCGGGCGTGTTTACCCAGGCGACAGGATCGGCTTGCCCGACGCGCTTTTGATCGTCAGCCCAGCGCGCGATGCGATTTTGTTGATAATCACGTTTCACGCTCGCCGCAATACCGTTAGCGTCCAGTCCCTCACACTTGGGGAACTGGACGTTTTTGCTTTCCATATTTGCCGCAAATACAGATACGCTGGCAGACAGCAGCAGCAGGCTCAATAACGTTCTTTTTTTATACATTCTTTTCTCCTTAATCTCCCCTTCGTCATTCAGATTGCCTCTAGCAACGTGAAATAACGTCAGGGATTGCACAATGATTCAGGGAAAAGCATGGTACAAAACGTCAGGAGCGCAAGTCGTTTCAGGCAGCCTGAGTATCATCCCCAGCGTGCGCATCGTTTTCGACAGCCTGCGGCGAAGGCAGCTTGCCATTTTTCAGAATGGCGCTCAGCACATCTTTTTGCTCAGCCAGCCACAGGGAAAGCGCTTCGCGCTGCTCGTCTTCAAGCGCTACCGGCGATTGCTCCAGCCATGTGTCGAGCAGATCTGCTGTATCCAGCATTTTGTCATACGCATCGGCTTCCTTTTTGCTGGTAAACGACATTTTTTCCTCACCTTCCCGAATGACTACGTATTTAACTTCAACCGCCATTTTGCAGCCTCTTAAATTACCTGTATTTATGTACAGTATATTCTTTTTAAGCCCTAAAATCAACCTGGTAATAAAGACAGACGCAAACGTTTTCGTATATACTGCGCCCAGATAAAACAGGGGATTAATTTATGACGTTATTAGGCACAGCGCTGCGTCCAGCAGCAACGCGAGTGATGTTATTAGGTTCGGGAGAACTGGGTAAAGAAGTGGCAATTGAATGTCAACGCCTGGGTGTGGAAGTCATTGCCGTGGATCGTTACCCCGACGCGCCAGCCATGCACGTTGCCCATCGCTCATACGTTATCAACATGCTGGATGGCGAAGCATTACGCCAGCTCGTCGAGCGTGAAAAACCACATTATATCGTGCCGGAAATTGAGGCGATCGCCACGGATATGCTGGTAAAACTGGAGCAGGAAGGCCAGCGTGTTGTGCCATGTGCAAGAGCAACGCAACTGACCATGAACCGGGAAGGAATCCGTCGCCTCGCCGCCGAAGAATTGTCTCTACCGACCTCTTCTTACCGCTTTGCTGACAGTGAAGTCCGCTTTCGCGAAGCCGTCGCTGAAATCGGCTACCCCTGCATCGTGAAACCGGTAATGAGTTCATCCGGTAAAGGACAAAGCTTTATCCGTTCAGCCGATCAGCTCGCTGCAGCCTGGGACTATGCTCAACAGGGCGGTCGGGCTGGTGCCGGACGCGTTATCGTCGAAGGCGTAGTGAATTTTGATTTTGAAATCACCCTGCTAACCGTTAGCGCCGTTGATGGCGTGCATTTCTGCGCGCCGGTTGGACATCGACAGGAAGATGGCGATTATCGCGAGTCCTGGCAGCCGCAGCAGATGAGTGAACTGGCGCTGGCGCGCGCGCAGGAGATTGCCCGCAAGGTGGTTCTGGCGCTGGGTGGTCACGGACTGTTTGGCGTGGAGCTGTTTGTCTGCGGTGATGAGGTGATTTTCAGCGAAGTCTCCCCTCGCCCTCACGACACGGGTATGGTGACCTTAATTTCGCAGGATCTGTCTGAGTTTGCCCTGCACGTACGTGCATTTCTCGGTCTGCCCGTTGGCGAAATCCGCCAGTATGGGCCTTCTGCTTCCGCTGTTATTCTGCCGCAACTTACCAGTCAGAATATCACGTTTGATAACGTGCAGGCCGCTGTAGGTGCGGGTATGCAAGTTAGGTTCTTTGGCAAACCGGAAATCGACGGGAGCCGTCGTCTGGGCGTTGTGCTGGCCACAGCACAGAGCATTGAAGATGCGGTGATACGCGCGAAAGACGCGGCCGCACAGGTGAAAGTTACTGGATAAAAAAACGGGCCGAATGGCCCGTTACAGATTCGATGCCCGGTAGTGATTACCGGGCATTTTGCGCAATTATTGCTTCGCGCCTTCAACAGCCTCACGAGCCAGTTTGGTAATGCGATCGTAATCACCTGCTTCCAGCGCATCTGCCGGAACCAGCCAGGAACCGCCGATGCACAGCACGCTTTTCAGTGCCAGGTAGTCGCGGTAATTCGCTGGAGAGATACCACCGGTTGGGCAGAAACGGACCTGTGAGAACGGACCCGCAATCGCCTGCAGCGCTTTAGTACCGCCATTTGCTTCAGCAGGGAAGAATTTGAACTCTTTCAAACCGTAGTCCATACCCAGCATCAGTTCAGATACGGTGCTGATACCAGGGATCAACGGAATAGTGCCTTCAGTTGCGGCTTTCAGTAACGGCTCGGTCAGACCCGGACTGATAGCAAACTGTGCACCGGCTTCAGTAACTTCAGCCAGCTGTTGTGGATTCAGTACAGTACCTGCACCAACGATAGCGTCCGGAACTTCTTTTGCGATCGCGCGAATGGCATCCATAGCACATGCGGTACGTAGGGTCACTTCCAGAACGCGCACGCCGCCTGCAACCAGCGCTTTTGCCATCGGCACTGCGTGTTCCAGTTTATTAACCACGATAACCGGTACAACCGGGCCAGTGGTCAGGATTGCTTCTGCACTTGTCTTCCAGTTTTTCATCAGAGTTTTCTCTCGCCTGATTACAAAATAAGTCTTAAAAAGTGATACAGGTTGCGCCCTGTTCCGCACCGGACAGCTTTTCACGCAACGCGCTGAACATTTCACGACCTGTGCCCACGCGCGATGCGCTGAGGTCAGGAATATGAGGCTGACGAGAAGCAAGTTCCTCTTCATCAACCAGCAGCGTCAATTCACCTGTCTGTCCATTCACACGAATGATGTCGCCATCGCGTACTTTTGCCAGCAGCCCGCCATCATAGGCTTCTGGGGTTACATGGATTGCTGAAGGCACTTTACCTGAAGCACCTGAAAGTCGTCCATCGGTAACTAACGCAATTTTGAAACAACGGTCCAATAATACACCAAGTGGCGGCATGAGTTTATGTAATTCTGGCATTCCGTTTGCTTTTGGTCCCTGATGGCGCACAACTACTACGCAATCACGGTCGAGCAGTCCCGCATCGAAGGCAGGCAATACATCATGCTGACTTTCGAAAACAACCGCGGGCGCTTCAATCACCTGATTTTCTACCGGTACCGCCGACGTTTTCATCACTGCGCGGCCGAGGTTTCCACTCAGCACTTTGGTGCCGCCGTGGTGGGAGAAAGGCTGGTCAAAGGTGGCTATCACGTTGCTGTCCAGCGACTTCGCTGCACCTTCACGCCAGTCCAGCTCACCCTCGTTGAGCCAGGGTTCCATGGTGTAGCGCGATAAACCAAACCCGGCAACGGTGTTCACATCTTCATGCAGCAGACCCGCGTTAAGCAGTTCACGCATTAACACCGGCACGCCACCCGCCGCCTGGAAGTGGTTAATGTCTGCCGGACCATTCGGGTACAGACGCGCCATCAGCGGCACAATATCGGACAGATCGGAGAAGTCGTCCCAGTTAATCAGAATACCGGCCGCGCGCGCCATCGCGACCAGGTGCATTGTATGGTTAGTGGAGCCCCCGGTCGCCAGCAGCGCGACAATACCGTTGACCACTACTTTTTCATCGATCATTTTACCGATCGGCATCCATTCATTGCCGTTGCCGGTCAGACGCGTTACCTGACGAGCCGCAGCGGCGGTCAACGCTTCGCGCAGCGGCGCATCCGGGTGCACGAATGAGGATCCTGGCAGTTGCATCCCCATAAACTCCACTACCATCTGGTTGGTGTTTGCCGTGCCATAGAACGTACAGGTACCCGGTGCGTGATAAGACGCAGCTTCGGATTCAAGCAGCGCCATACGATCGACTTTACCTTCAGCATACAGCTGACGGATACGCACTTTTTCTTTGTTCGCCAGACCACTCGCCATCGGGCCGGAGGGAATAAAGATCGAAGGCAGATGACCAAATGACAGTGCCGCCATCACCAAACCCGGGACAATTTTGTCGCACACGCCAAGGAATAACGCGCCGTCGAACATATTGTGTGAGAGGCCCACAGCAGCCGACATAGCAATCACTTCGCGACTCAGCAGCGAAAGCTCCATCCCATCCTGTCCCTGGGTCACACCGTCGCACATCGCAGGAACACCGCCAGCAACCTGGCCTACCGCATTGGCTTCATGCAGCGCTTTACGAATGATGTCCGGGTAATGCTCGTACGGCTGATGTGCGGAAAGCATGTCGTTATAGGAGGTAATGATCGCGATATTGTTACGCAGCATGCTTTTCAGCGAAGCCTTGTCATCCGGCTGGCAGGCAGCAAAACCATGCGCCAGGTTACCGCACGCCAGTTGTGAACGATGAACGGTAGTCGATTTCGCTTGTTCAATACGGGCAAGGTAGGCGGAACGTGTGTCGCGAGAACGTTCGACGATACGTTGTGTTACGCGTAACAAATTCGGATTCATAGAGGCTCCTAAAATTTATCTGTCAGAGCGTTGGAAAAACAATGTGTTTCAGTTGGGTTAAAAACAGCTGAATCGCTTGTTAGCCGTAGCTCAGGGGCAAAATCGTTTCAGGCAGTGTAATAAAAAAAGCCCCGCGGGTGAATCCACGCGAGGCTTAAAAGTGCAAAAATTATTCTACAATCTGTGTTAGATCATGTTACCGGTAAAATAACACCTATGGGCTAGATGATATTTTACTCGAATTCGTTCCAGGAACGACCATCACGGGTAATCATGGCCACAGAGGCAACCGGTCCCCAGGTCCCGGCCTGATAAGGCTTCGGCGCGTCGTTGTCCATTGCCCAGGCTTCGGTAATAGAGTCGACCCACTTCCATGCTTCTTCAACTTCATCTCGACGCACAAACAGCGCCTGAATGCCGCGCATCGTTTCAAGCAGCAGACGCTCATAAGCGTCGGCCAGATGTGTTTGGTTGAAGGTTTCGGAGTAGCTCAGATCAAGTTTGGTAATTTGCAGGTTATGCTTGTGATCCAGACCCGGTACTTTGTTCAGTACCTGGATATCGACACCTTCATCAGGCTGCAAACGGATGGTCAGCTTGTTCTGTGGCAGGTCCTGCCAGGATTCTCTGAACAGGTTCAGCTCAGGCGTTTTGAAGTAAACCACGACTTCAGAGCACTTGGTCGGTAAACGTTTACCGGTACGCAGGTAGAATGGAACACCCGCCCAGCGCCAGTTATCGATATCCACACGGATTGCCACAAACGTTTCCGTGTTGCTGCTCTTGTTGGCACCGTCTTCTTCCAGGTATCCCGGAACTTTTTTGCCCTGGGCAAAACCGGCGGTGTACTGACCGCGAACCGTTTTTTCTCGCACGTTCGAACGATCGATGCGACGCAGTGATTTCAGTACCTTCACTTTTTCATCACGGATGCTGTCAGCGCTCAGATCGGACGGTGGAGACATCGCGATCATGCAAAGGATTTGCAGCAGGTGGTTCTGGATCATGTCGCGCATCTGACCGGCCTGGTCAAAGTAGCCCCAGCGCCCTTCAATGCCCACTTCTTCCGCCACGGTAATTTCTACGTGATCGATAGTGCGGTTATCCCAGTTGTTCACAAACAGGGAGTTGGCAAAACGCAGTGCCAACAGGTTCAGTACCGTCTCTTTGCCGAGATAGTGGTCGATGCGGTAAACCTGGCACTCTTCGAAATACTCGCCTACCTGATCATTGATTTCGCGCGATGTTGCCAGTGACGTTCCTAACGGTTTTTCCATCACCACGCGGGCAGGCTTAGCATTCAGCTTTGCTTCACCCAAGCCTTTGCAGATTGCGCCAAAAGTGCTTGGTGGCATCGCGAAATAGTTAATAGTGGTACGTGATTTCTGATCCAGCATTTCACCCAGACGGCTAAATGCGGCGGTATCATTGACGTCCAGATTACAAAACTCCAGACGACCGCTGAGGGTCTCCCATAAACCTTCATCGATTTTTTCTTTCATGAAGGTTTCGAGCGCTTCGCGCACAACCTTGGTATAAGCTGCTTTGTCCCAGTCGGCACGCCCAACCCCAATGATACGGGTTTCCGGGTTAATCTGGCCGGCCTTTTCCAGTTGATACAGGGAAGGCAGCAATTTCCGTCGCGCCAGGTCGCCCTTCGCACCGAAAATGACCAGGTCACATGCCTGGGCTGTTTGCGTTACCGCCATGTCATTCTCCTCAATTAAGTGCCTGGTGCTTTTGCCAGACACTGGTTGTAATTTTATTACAGTGCACTGTACTGCTTTTACGTGAATCCGGAAACCGTAAACGCTTATCCAGCCGTGCTGTTACCGCGAACAGCCGCTTTATTGGCGTATAACCCATCAAAATGGATAAAAAAGTCGTATTTTTCGTACCCATGACGAAGTATGAAAATCCGACGCCGATCATGTAATGAAAAAAAACAACAACTATTCTGTCCATTTTGCCCCGTTGCTGCATTAGCAGGGGTAATATCTATACACTAAATTGTGTATCGGTTTCCCCGTATCGCTGAAATCGTTTTTGCCCATGACCCATGAGTCTACCTACATCATGAATATGCTGGAAAAAATCCAGTTAAAACTGGAACATTTGAGCAAGTCAGAGCGTAAAGTCGCCGACATTATTCTTGCCTCTCCCGAGCGGGCAATCCATTCAAGCATCGCCGCACTTGCTGTAGAAGCGAATGTCAGCGAGCCAACGGTGAACCGTTTTTGTCGCAGCATGGACACCCGCGGCTTTCCTGATTTTAAACTGCATCTGGCGCAAAGTCTGGCAAATGGCACCCCTTATGTTAATCGCAATGTGGATGAGGATGACAGCGTAGAATCTTACACGGGGAAAATCTTCGAGTCAGCGATGGCAAGCCTCGACCACGTTCGCCAGTCGCTGGATAACGCGGCGGTAAACCGGGCGGTAGATTTATTAACCCAGGCGAAGAAAATTGCCTTCTTTGGTTTAGGTTCTTCCGCCGCGGTAGCGCATGACGCGATGAATAAATTTTTCCGCTTTAACGTGCCGGTAATTTATTCCGACGATATTGTTCTGCAACGCATGAGTTGTATGAATTGTAGCGACGACGACGTCATTGTGCTTATTTCTCATACCGGAAGAACCAAAAGTCTGGTTGAACTGGCGCAGTTAGCGCGGGAAAACGATGCCATGGTTATCGCCCTCACCTCTCCCGGTACGCCACTGGCGCGGGAAGCCACGCTGGCAATTACCCTCGATGTACCGGAAGATACTGACATTTATATGCCCATGGTCTCTCGACTTGCTCAACTGACCGTGATAGATGTGCTGGCTACAGGATTTACTTTGCGCCGAGGGGCAAAATTTAGAGATAACTTGAAGCGTGTCAAGGAAGCGCTCAAGGAATCGCGTTTTGATAAAGAATTACTCATCAAGAGTGATGACCGCTAAAAGCAATAACAATGTTCTACCCTTTTATCATCCGGGTTGTTCACTTACCGTTAATGTTTGAGAACGGCCGGATCAATGTTCACGCAACACCAAGTTGTTTCAGTCAACGGAGTATTACATGTCCAGAAGGCTTCGCAGAACCAAAATCGTTACCACGTTAGGCCCGGCAACTGACCGCGATAACAACCTTGAGAAGATTATCGCCGCGGGTGCGAACGTCGTACGTATGAACTTTTCCCACGGCTCTCCAGAAGATCACAAACTGCGGGCGGATAAAGTCCGTGAAATTGCCGCAAAACTGGGACGTCATGTAGCTATTTTGGGTGACCTGCAGGGACCTAAAATCCGCGTATCCACCTTTAAAGAAGGTAAAGTATTCCTTAACGTTGGCGACAAGTTCCTGTTAGACGCCAACCTCGGCAAAGGCGAAGGCGACAAAGAAAAAGTCGGTATTGATTATAAAGGGCTGCCTGCTGACGTCGTGCCTGGCGATATCCTGCTGCTCGACGATGGTCGCGTACAGCTTAAGGTGCTGGAAGTTCAGGGCATGAAAGTCTTCACCGAAGTCACCGTCGGTGGCCCGCTATCCAATAACAAAGGCATCAACAAACTGGGCGGCGGTCTCTCTGCTGAAGCCCTGACCGAAAAAGACAAAGCCGACATCATTACCGCAGCACAAATCAGCGTTGACTATCTGGCTGTCTCCTTCCCGCGCTGCGGCGAAGATCTGAATTATGCCCGCCGTCTGGCGCGCGATGCCGGTTGCGATGCGAAAATTGTCGCCAAAGTAGAACGTGCAGAAGCCGTCTGCGACCAGAATGCGATGGATGACATCATCCTGGCTTCTGACGTAGTGATGGTAGCCCGTGGCGACCTGGGTGTTGAAATCGGTGACCCTGAGCTGGTAGGTATTCAGAAAGCGTTGATTCGTCGCGCGCGCCAGCTGAACCGTGCGGTCATCACCGCTACGCAGATGATGGAGTCGATGATTACCAACCCAATGCCGACTCGTGCGGAAGTGATGGATGTGGCTAACGCCGTCCTCGACGGCACCGATGCCGTGATGCTCTCTGCAGAAACAGCTGCAGGTCAGTACCCGGCGGAAACCGTCGCGGCAATGGCGCGCGTCTGTCTCGGCGCTGAAAAGATCCCGAGCATCAACGTCTCTAAACACCGCCTTGACGTGCAGTTTGATAACGTTGAAGAAGCGATTGCGATGTCAGCGATGTACGCTGCTAACCACCTGAAAGGGGTCACCGCTATCATCGCAATGACGGAGTCCGGTCGCACTGCGCTGATGACTTCTCGTATCAGTTCCGGCCTGCCGATTTTCGCGATGTCTCGTCATGAGCGTACGCTGAATCTGACCTCCCTGTACCGCGGTGTCACCCCGGTTCACTTCGACAGCGAAACTGACGGCGTCGTTGCCGCCAATGAAGCGGTGAACCTGCTGCGCGATAAAGGCTACCTGGTTTCTGGTGACCTGGTGATCGTGACCCAGGGCGATGTGATGAGCACCATTGGCTCAACCAACACCACGCGTATTCTGACCGTAGAATAAGTCGCTTAAATGTAAAAAAGCCTCTCGTTTGAGAGGCTTTTTTTTATTTCTTCGGATAGAGATCTTTGCGCTTATAGGGCTCAATCTCGCCGGGTTTACGCGTCTTAAGCAGTTTCAGAATCCAGGTGTATTGTTCGACATGAGGCGTGACAAAAATCTCCACCTCTTCGTTCATCCGTCTGGCAATGGTGTGGTCATCCGCCGTCAGGATGTCATCCATCGGTGGACGAACATGGATCGTCAGGCGGTGCGTTCTCCCATCGTATACGGGGAACAGCGGTACCACGCGCGCGTGGCAGACTTTCATCAGACGTCCAATCGCCGGTAACGTTGCTTTATAGGTAGCAAAAAAATCAACAAACTCGCTGTGTTCAGGTCCATGGTCCTGATCCGGCAGATAGTATCCCCAATATCCCTGACGGACAGACTGAATAAACGGTTTGATGCCATCATTACGCGCATGCAAACGACCACCAAAGCGACGGCGTACCGTGTTCCAGACGTAATCGAATACCGGGTTCCCCTGATTGTGGAACATCGCAGCCATTTTCTGTCCCTGGGACGCCATCAGCATCGCCGGGATATCTACCCCCCAGCCATGTGGAACGAGAAAAATAACTTTTTCATCGTTGCGCCGCATCTCTTCGATGATTTCCAGGCCCTGCCAGTCAACCCGACTCTGAATTTTCTCCGGGCCACGTATTGCTAATTCAGCCATCATGACCATCGCCTGAGGCGCAGTTGCATACATATCATCAACAATGGCTTCACGCTCAGCTTCGCTACGTTCAGGAAAGCAGAGGGATAAATTGATCAATGCTCTGCGACGGGAGCTTTTTCCCAGTCTTCCGGCGAGCCGTCCGAGTTTTGCCAGAATAGGATCACGAAATGCTGCCGGCGTTAACGCAATACCAGCTATCGCCGCCACCCCCAGCCAGGCGCCCCAGTAGCGCGGATGGCGAAATGATTTGTGAAACTCAGGGATATACTCAATATTCTTTTTTTTCGTTTCCATGCTCTTCCAGTGTCTGGTGCCGCGAAAAGTAAATCTGCTGATAGTGTAGCGGCGCACCGTGCGCCGTACAAAATAAAAAAGCCGGCACGCATAGCGTACCGGCTTTGTCAGTGTGCTAATTAATCAAAACGTAGCTGAGGCATAACCTCTTTCACCTGCGCCAGGTAATCGGTGCGATCCGAGCCGGTCAGACCCTCTGTACGCGGCAGTTTCGCCGTCAAAGGGTTCACGGCCTGCTGGTTAACCCATACTTCATAGTGCAGATGCGGCCCCGTTGAACGCCCGGTGTTACCTGACAGCGCGATACGATCGCCACGTTTAACTTTTTGACCTGGTTTCACCAACAGCTTACGCAGGTGCATATAACGCGTGGTGTAGGTGCGACCATGACGAACCGCAACATAGTATCCGGCAGCGCCGCTACGCTTCGCTACAACCACTTCACCATCGCCCACCGACAGTACCGGCGTCCCCTGCGGCATCGCAAAGTCGACACCTTTGTGCGGCGCTACGCGTCCAGTCACCGGATTCAGGCGACGCGGGTTAAAGTTCGAGGAAATACGGAACTGTTTCGCCGTCGGGAAACGCATGAAGCCTTTCGCCAGCCCGGTACCATTACGGTCATAGAACTTACCGTCTGCAGCACGGATGGCATAATAGTCTTTGCCTTCAGAACGTAAACGCACGCCCAGCAGTTGGCTTTGCTCGCGCTTGCCGTCCAGCATTTCGCGAGACATCAGCACCGAGAACTCATCACCTTTTTTCAGTTTGCGGAAATCCATCTGCCACTGCATGGCCTTAATCACTGCGCTGATTTCAGAGCTGGTCAGCCCGGCATCTTTGGCGCTGGCGACGAAGCTTCCGCCCACCGTGCCTTTGATACGACTGTTAACCCAATCGCCCTGTTGCATTTCGCTGCTCATTTTGAACCCCGTCGCAGTGCGATCGTAAGTACGGGTTTCACGGCGGGATACTTCCCAGGTCAGACGCTGCAGGTCACCTTCCGCGCTTAAGGTCCAGGAAAGCTGCTGACCAATTTTCAGATTACGCAGCTCTTTATCGGAAGCAGCGAGTTGACTGATATCGCCCATATCGATGCCGTACTGATTCAGAATACTGCTCAGCGTATCGCCAGTGGAGACGACATACTCATGCACACCAGCTTCACCAGACGTTTTGTCATCCAGTTCATCCTGCGGAATGGCTTCGTCTTCCTGTGCAGCCTGATCAATAGGTTCGCTTGCCTCAGGCAACAGTGAACGAATCTCGCTTTTTTCCAGCTCGATAGTTTTAACGATGGGTGCAGAATCGGGATGGTAAACATAAGGCCGCCAGACGGCGACGGCCAATGTCAGTACGGTAAGCGACCCCAGCATAACGCGATGGGGTCGCGGCAGATTATTAAATGCCAGAGCGACAGAGCGGGCTATCTGTTGCACGTATTCACTTCCTCATTAATCTCCTTTCAGGCAGCTCGCATACTGGTTGGCTAATTGGTTCAAAAACGCTGAATAGCTTGTTTTACCCAGTTTGATATTCGTACCGAGCGGATCCAACGTTCCCATTCGAACGGATGTCCCTCTCGCGACGGCTTCAACGACCGCTGGCCTGAACTGTGGCTCAGCAAAAACGCAGGTTGCTTTTTGCTCAACCAACTGTGTTCTTATTTCATGTAAACGCTGCGCACCAGGTTGAATCTCAGGGTTCACGGTAAAGTGACCAAGCGGTGTTAGTCCGTAGTGTTTTTCGTAGTAGCCATAGGCGTCATGAAAAACGAAATAACCTTTTCCCTTGAGCGGTGCGAGCTCGTTACCTACCTGCTTATCGGTTGCGGCTAATTGTGCCTCAAAATCCTTCAGGTTGGCGTCAAGTTTGGCTCGACTTTGCGGCATAAGTTCCACTAATTTTTCATGGATTGCAACCGCTGAGGCCCGCGCTATCTCTGGAGAAAGCCAAAGATGCATGTTGTAATCGCCGTGATGGTGATGCTCGTCACTTTTTTCACTGCCAGCATCATTGTGTCCATGATCGTCATCGTCGTCGTCAGCACCTTTCATGAGTAACGGTTTCACGTCATTGAGCTGCGCAATCGTTACCTGTTTCGCGTTAGGAATATTCTTGACTGACTTTTCCATAAACGCTTCCATCTCAGGTCCAATCCAAACGACTAAGTCCGCGCCCTGTAAGCGTTTTACGTCTGATGGACGCAGTGAATAGTCGTGTTCGGAAGCCCCGTCAGGCAGCAAAACCTCAGTGTCTGTTACCCCGTCCGCAATGGCCGAAGCAATAAATCCCAGCGGCTTAAGCGAGGCCACCACAGCAGCATTTGCTGCCTGTGTTGCACTACCCCAAAGAGCAGCGGATAATGCTGCGAAAAGAAGCGTATTTTTATGTAACATAATGCGACCAATCATCGTAATGAATGTAAGAAATGTGATATTATAACATTCTATAACTTCTGCAAGACTAAAATTGATATGACGACTTTGGTTTCACTGGAAAATGTCTCGGTCTCTTATGGTCAACGCCGCGTCCTGTCTGACGTATCGCTTGAACTTCGACCCGGTAAAATTTTAACGCTTCTCGGCCCGAATGGTGCCGGGAAGTCTACGCTGGTGCGCGTTGTATTAGGACTGGTAGCGGCTGATGAGGGAGTTATCAAGCGTAATGGCCAATTGCGGATTGGCTATGTACCGCAAAAACTGTACCTCGATACTACGCTTCCGCTGACGGTAAGTCGGTTTATGCGCTTACGTCCCGGCACCAAAAAAGAGGATATCCTTCCGGCACTGAAGCGCGTTCAGGCCGGACATCTGATGAATGCGCCGATGCAAAAGCTCTCTGGCGGGGAAACGCAACGCGTCCTGTTAGCCCGTGCTTTATTGAATAAACCTCAGCTACTGGTGCTCGATGAGCCGACCCAGGGCGTGGATGTCAATGGGCAGGTCGCACTGTACGACCTTATCGACCAGTTGCGACGTGAACTGGATTGCGCCGTACTGATGGTTTCCCATGACCTGCATCTGGTGATGGCCAAAACCGATGAAGTACTGTGCCTGAACCATCATATTTGCTGTTCCGGTGCGCCGGAAGTGGTTTCCATGCACCCGGAATTCATCTCAATGTTCGGACAACGCGGCGCCGAACAACTCGGAATTTACCGTCATAATCACAATCACCGCCACGATTTACAGGGTCGTATCGTCTTACGCCGGGGAAATGGTCACTCATGATTGAATTGTTATTACCCGGTTGGTTAGCCGGGATCATGCTGGCCTGTGCTGCTGGCCCACTCGGCTCGTTTGTGGTCTGGCGTCGAATGTCTTATTTCGGTGATACGCTGGCCCACGCTTCGCTGCTGGGAGTCGCCTTTGGCCTGCTGCTGGATGTAAACCCTTTCTATGCGGTTATCGCCGTCACTTTGTTGCTGGCTGGCGGTCTGGTATGGCTTGAAAAGCGCCCTCACCTCGCGATCGATACCTTACTGGGCATTATGGCGCATAGTGCATTGTCGCTGGGGCTGGTTGTCGTCAGTCTGATGTCCAACATCCGTGTGGATCTGATGGCTTACCTGTTTGGTGATTTGCTCGCCGTGACGCCTGAAGATCTTATCTCCATCGCCATCGGCGTGGTTATTGTTCTGGCGATTCTGTTCTGGCAGTGGCGTAACCTGCTGTCGATGACCATCAGTCCGGATCTGGCATTTGTCGATGGCGTGAAGCTGCAACGCGTGAAGCTACTGCTGATGCTGGTTACGGCGTTAACGATTGGCGTGGCGATGAAGTTTGTCGGGGCGTTGATTATCACCTCGCTGCTTATTATCCCTGCGGCGACCGCCCGTCGCTTTGCCCGTACGCCCGAACAGATGGCAGGAGTTGCCGTTGGTGTGGGAATGATAGCGGTTACAGGCGGGCTGACCTTCTCGGCCTTCTATGACACCCCGGCAGGTCCCTCCGTGGTGCTGTGTGCCGCGCTGCTGTTTATTTTCAGCATGATGAAAAAGCAAGCGAGCTAAGCATGCGTTGCCCGGTGGCGCTGCGCTTACCGGGCCTACAAAATTGCCCAGGCCTGGTGAGCGTAGCAACATCATGCATTAAGGCATTTGTGGCGGCGTAATGCCAAAATGGTTCCAGGCGCGCACGGTTGCCATACGTCCACGCGGCGTACGCTGCAGAAAACCTTGCTGAATCAGATATGGCTCAAGCACGTCCTCAATGGTTTCACGCTCTTCCCCGATCGCCGCTGCCAGGTTATCCAGTCCGACCGGTCCGCCAAAGAATTTGTCGATAACCGCCAGCAGCAACTTACGGTCCATATAATCAAATCCTTCCGCATCCACATTGAGCATATCCAGCGCCTGAGCGGCGATATCTGCTGAAATCGTGCCGTCATGCTTCACTTCGGCGAAATCACGTACCCGGCGTAATAAGCGGTTGGCAATACGCGGCGTACCGCGGGCGCGGCGTGCCACTTCCAGCGCGCCTTCATCGCTCATTTCCAGGCCCATAAAACGCGCACTGCGTCCTACAATGTGCTGCAGGTCAGCCACCTGATAGAATTCCAGACGCTGTACAATACCAAAACGATCACGTAACGGAGACGTTAACGACCCGGCGCGCGTCGTCGCCCCGATTAGTGTAAACGGCGGCAGATCGATCTTGATCGAACGTGCAGCCGGTCCTTCACCAATCATGATATCCAGTTGATAATCTTCCATCGCCGGATACAGCACCTCTTCCACCACCGGTGAAAGACGATGGATTTCATCGATAAACAGCACATCGTGGGGTTCAAGGTTGGTAAGCATTGCCGCCAGGTCACCCGCTTTTTCCAGTACCGGACCGGACGTGGTGCGCAGATTAACGCCCATTTCATTGGCGACAATATTGGCAAGCGTGGTTTTACCAAGCCCTGGAGGACCGAAAATCAGCAGGTGATCGAGAGCGTCACCACGCAGCTTCGCCGCCTGGATAAAAATCTCCATTTGCGAACGGACCTGAGGCTGGCCAATATACTCTTCCAGCAATTTAGGGCGGATCGCACGATCCACCAGGTCTTCAGGGGTCGTGCTGACAGCCGAAATCAGGCGATCTGCTTCAATCATCCTTTACCTCACAATGCCGCGCGAAGCGCTTCACGAATCAGGGTTTCACTGCTGGCATCAGGGCGGGCAATTTTGCTCACCATGCGGCTGGCTTCTTGTGGTTTATAGCCCAACGCCACCAGCGCAGCAACCGCTTCCTGCTCGGCGTCGTCCGTTGTCGGACTGGCCGGAGAGGTCAGAACCAGATCCGCCGCCGGGGTAAAGAGGTCACCATGCAGGCCTTTAAAGCGGTCTTTCATTTCAACAATCAAACGCTCTGCGGTTTTCTTACCAATGCCCGGTAATTTCACTAACGCGCCAAGCTCTTCGCGCTCAACGGCATTAACAAACTGCTGCGCAGACATTCCGGAGAGGATCGCCAGCGCCAGCTTCGGCCCCACGCCATTGGTTTTGATTAACTCTTTAAACAGCGTGCGCTCTTGCTTGTTGTTAAAGCCATACAGCAGTTGAGCGTCTTCACGCACCACAAAATGGGTGAAGATAATCGCTTCCTGCCCGGCTTCCGGCAACTCGTAGAAACAGGTCATCGGCATATGCACTTCATAGCCTACCCCACCCGTTTCCAGAAGGACCAGCGGGGGTTGTTTTTCAATAATGATGCCTCTGAGTCTGCCTATCACGTGACGCTCCTGCGTTAAGGGCTAAAAAGTAATGCGCTATCATAAAAAAAGGCTGGATAGATATCCAGCCTCATTTGTCACTAACGTAATCGACCTCGCGCCAAATTCAGCCTCGACTCGCTCATTTGCATGGCATTCTGACTGACATGGCAGTGGGTAATAGCTATCGCCAGCGCATCCGCGGCATCCGCTTGCGGATTCGCCGGGAGTTTTAGCAGCGTGCGCACCATATGCTGGACCTGGCTTTTTTCCGCACTACCGATCCCCACCACGGTCTGTTTTACCTGCCGGGCCGCGTATTCAAAGACCGGTAGATCCTGATTGGTCGCCGCAACGATTGCCACGCCACGTGCCTGTCCAAGCTTTAGCGCCGAGTCAGCGTTCTTCGCCATAAAGACCTGCTCAATGGCAAAATAGTCCGGCTGGAACTGGGTGATGATTTCCGTCACGCCCGCGTAAATTAACTTCAGGCGTGACGGGAGATCGTCGACTTTGGTGCGGATACAACCGCTGCCGAGGTAGGTCAGCTGTCTTCCGACCTGACGAATAACGCCATAACCGGTGATGCGCGACCCCGGGTCAATGCCGAGAATGATAGACATCACGCACCTCCTGTCAGGTTGCGGTACAGCCACCTCATTCTAAGGTAGCTGCAACCTCATCAGAGATCTCGCCGTTATGGTAAACTTCCTGCACGTCGTCGCAGTCTTCCAGCATATCGATCAGACGCAACAACTTCGGCGCTGTTTCTGCATCCATATCTGCTTTGGTGGATGGAATCATAGACACTTCAGCCGCGTCCGCTTTCAGGCCCGCCGCTTCCAGCGCGTCACGCACTTTACCCATCTCTTCCCACGCGGTGTAAACGTCAATTGCGCCGTCGTCGAAGGTCACCACGTCTTCAGCACCTGCTTCCAGCGCCGCTTCCATGATGGCGTCTTCGTCGCCTTGTTCAAAGGAGATCACGCCTTTTTTGCTGAACAGGTAAGCCACGGAACCGTCGGTACCGAGGTTGCCGCCCGTTTTCGTGAACGCGTGACGCACTTCCGCAACAGTACGGTTACGGTTGTCAGACAGACATTCAATCATAACGGCTGTACCGCCAGGACCATAACCTTCATAGATGATGGTTTCCATGTTGGAATCTTCATCACCACCCACACCGCGCGCGATTGCACGGTTCAGGGTGTCACGGGTCATGTTGTTGGCCAGCGCTTTATCAACCGCTGCACGAAGACGCGGGTTAGCGTCCGGATCGCCGCCGCCGAGTTTTGCCGCCGTCACCAGCTCACGAATTATTTTGGTGAAAATTTTACCGCGTTTAGCATCCTGCGCTGCTTTACGGTGTCTGGTGTTGGCCCATTTACTATGACCTGCCATAAATAATATCTCCAAAAAGCGCGCCTTTTCAGGCGACGTTAATTACAAACTCTTCAATCGCCTGCCGGTTACTCCACGACTTGGTTAATTGGGCGGCTTCAACCGCATTAACCCAACGATAGGTCAGATGTTCGGTGAACACGATCTTTCGTTCTGAGGGAAGTGCCAGGCAAAACCAGGATTCAGTATTTCGTTCAATTCCCGGTGCATAGCGATGACGTAAATGGCTAAAAATCTCAAACTCCACCGTGCGCTGACAGTCAATTAAGGTCAGTTGCTCAGATGCAACATCAATGGCGACCTCTTCCTTTACTTCGCGCATAGCGGCTTGCGACGCGGTTTCACCCTCTTCAAGGCTGCCGGTGACCGACTGCCAGAAATCAGGATCGTCGCGTCGCTGTAACATCAGCACTCTCCCGGTGTCCTTTGCATAAATCACGACTAACACCGAGACAGGCTGTTTGTATCTCATATCAGTTATTCTCGGCCTTCTTAACAACCTGAATGCTCAGTTCCGCCAGCGCAGCTTCGTTGGCAAAGCTCGGCGCTTCAGTCATCAGACACGCTGCAGCAGTGGTTTTCGGGAAAGCAATAACGTCACGAATGTTGTCAGTACCGGTCAGCAGCATAGTCAGACGGTCCAGACCAAACGCCAGGCCCGCATGCGGTGGTGTACCATATTTTAGCGCATCCAGCAGGAAGCCGAATTTCTCACGCTGCTCTTGCTCGTTAATGCCCAGAATACCGAATACGGTCTGCTGCATGTCGCCGTTGTGAATACGCACGGAACCGCCGCCCACTTCGTAGCCGTTGATTACCATATCGTATGCGTTAGCAACCGCGTCTTCCGGCGCAGCTTTCAGCTCAGCGGCCGTCATATCTTTCGGCGCGGTGAACGGGTGGTGCATTGCGGTCAGTCCGCCTTCACCATCGTCTTCAAACATTGGGAAGTCGATAACCCACAGCGGAGCCCATTTGGCTTCGTCGGTAATATTCAGGTCTTTACCCAGTTTCAGACGCAGCGCGCCCATCGCGTCGGCAACCACTTTCTTGTTGTCGGCACCGAAGAAAATCATGTCGCCGTCTTGCGCATCGGTACGCGCCAGAATCGCTTCCACGATTTCTGCGTTCAGGAACTTAGCAACCGGGCTGGTGATACCTTCCAGACCTTTCGCACGCTCGGTGACTTTGATGTAAGCCAGACCTTTCGCGCCGTAAATCTTAATAAAGTTACCGTAATCGTCAATTTGCTTACGGCTCAGTGCGGCACCGCCCGGTACACGCAGAGCAGCTACGCGGCCTTTCGCATCGTTTGCCGGACCAGAGAACACTGCGAACTCAACGTCTTTCACCAGATCGGCAACGTCAACCAGCTCCATCGGGTTACGCAGGTCTGGTTTATCGGAACCGTAACGACGCTCAGCTTCGGCAAAGGTCATGATCGGGAAATCACCCAGATCCACCCCTTTAACTTCCAGCCACAGATTACGCACCAGCGCTTCCATCACTTCACGCACCTGCGGTGCGGTCATGAAGGAAGTCTCAACGTCGATCTGGGTAAATTCAGGCTGACGGTCAGCACGTAAGTCTTCATCACGGAAGCATTTTACGATCTGATAGTAGCGGTCAAAGCCAGACATCATCAGCAGCTGTTTAAACAACTGAGGTGATTGCGGCAGCGCGTAGAATTTACCTTTATGTACGCGAGAAGGTACCAGGTAATCGCGCGCGCCTTCCGGCGTCGCTTTGGTCAGCATCGGTGTTTCGATGTCGAGGAAGCCGTGGTCGTCCATAAAACGACGCACCAGACTGGTAATTTTGGCACGCGTTTTCAGGCGCTGCGCCATTTCAGGGCGACGCAGATCTAAATAGCGATACTTCAGTCGCGCTTCTTCGGTGTTGACGTGGTTAGAGTCCAACGGCAGCGAGTCTGAACGGTTGATGATGGTCAGATCGGAGGCCAGCACTTCAATTTCGCCCGTCGCCATCTCGGCGTTGACGTTTTTCGCGTCACGCGCACGCACGGTGCCCGTAACCTGGATGCAGAACTCATTACGCAGTTCGGAGGCCAGCTTTAACGCGTCCGCACGGTCCGGATCGAAAAATACCTGCACGATACCTTCGCGGTCGCGCATATCGATAAAGATCAGGCTACCAAGATCACGACGACGGTTGACCCAACCACACAGAGTCACCTGCTGCCCCTCGTGGGACAGACGTAGCTGTCCGCAATATTCTGTACGCATGAGATATCCCTTAACTTTGCCGCAGGCGGATTGTCACCTGTCTCGCAGATGACGAAGTCGCAGCTTTAGCTGAATGTCACAACTGAATGAAAAAAGGCGGCTATTATACTGGAAATTCTGCCGCACGATAAGTCCGGTACTGACTGTACGCCTGTTTCCTGGACGGGCATTGCGTAATCTCACAAAAAATAACAAAAATTGTCGCCCCTTTCACACTGATTCGCGCTTAAGGTGTAACGGAATTCTATTTTTTACTGGAGTGACCATGCTGGAACTGAACGCAAAAACAACTGCCCTTGTCGTGATTGACTTACAGGAAGGGATCCTGCCTTTCGCTGGCGGACCTCATACGGCACACACTGTGGTTGCCCGCGCCGCGCAGTTGGCGGAAAAATTCCGTACCCACGGTTCCCCGGTGGTAATGGTGCGCGTCGGGTGGTCTGACGATTACGCCGAAGCGCTGAAACAACCAGTAGATGCTCAGACTCCAGCAAAAGCGTTGCCCGAAAACTGGTGGAATTACCCGGCTGCTCTGGGTAAATGCACCAGCGATCTCGAAGTAACCAAACGCCAGTGGGGAGCCTTCTATGGCACCGATCTGGAATTACAGCTGCGTCGCCGGGGTATCGATACCATCGTCCTGTGCGGCATCTCTACGAACATTGGCGTTGAGTCGACGGCGCGAAATGCGTGGGAGCTGGGTTTCAGTCTTATCATTGCAGAGGATGCCTGTAGCGCCGCCAGTGCTGAGCAACACCTGGGCAGCATGACTCACATTTTCCCCCGCATTGCGCGCGTTCGCAGCGTGGAAGAGATTTTGCAAGCGCTATGATCTATATCGGTTTACCCCAGTGGTCGCATCCAAAATGGGTGCGTTTGGGGATCACAAGTCTTGAAGAGTATGCCCGCCACTTTAACTGCGTGGAGGGCAATACCACGCTGTATGCGCTGCCTAAAGCCGATATTGTTGCCCGCTGGCAAGCACAGACCACCGATACGTTTCGATTTTGTTTTAAGTTTCCGGCGACCATTTCGCATAAGGCCGCGCTGCGTAATTGTGATGACCTGGTGCAGGAATTTTTTACGCGCATGTCGCCGCTGGGATCGCGCATTGGACAATACTGGCTGCAATTACCCGCGACTTTTAGCCCACGCGACCTGCCTGCCCTGTGGCAGTTTCTCGATGCGCTCCCCGAATGCTTTACCTACGGTGTGGAAGTTCGCCATCCAGACTTCTTTGCCAAAGGCGAAGCCGAACAGCTATTTAATCGCGGGTTACACGAGCGTGGAGTAAACCGGGTGATTCTGGACAGCCGCCCGGTACATGCCGCAATCCCACATACCGAAGCGATACGTGACGCCCAGCGTAAGAAACCAAAGGTTCCGGTGCATGCGGTGGTGACGGCAAACCATCCGATGGTACGCTTTATCGGTAGCGATGATATGGCACAAAACAGCGCGCTTTTTGCCGTCTGGCTAACCAAGCTGTCGCTATGGCAACACACCACGACGCCGTATCTGTTTTTGCATACGCCTGACATCGCGCAGGCCCCGGAGCTTGTTGATACGCTATGGGCGGATTTACGCAATGCTCTGCCAGAGATCGGATCAGCACCGTCTATTCCACAGCAATCTTCTCTTTTCTGAAAATGCCACCTATCATAGTCAATGCCAGCAGCCATTTTAAAAGGGAGTTTGTATGGTAAGCGCGCTTTATGCCGTATTGGGTGCGTTATTGTTAATAAAGTTCTCCTTTGACGTTGTTCGCCTGCGCATGCAATATCGCGTTGCCTATGGCGATGGAGGTTTTAGCGAACTGCAAAGCGCTATCCGCATTCACGGTAACGCGGTGGAATATATTCCCGTCGCGTTAGTGCTGCTGTTATTTATGGAAATGAACGGCGCAGAGACGTGGATGGTGCATCTTTGCGGGCTGATGTTGATTGCCGGACGTCTGATGCATTATTACGGATTCCACCACCGGCTTTTCCGCTGGCGCCGTTCAGGCATGAGCGCAACCTGGTGTTCGCTGTTGCTAATGGTGCTGGCGAATCTTTGGTATATGCCCTGGGAGTTGGTTTTCTCCCTGCATTAGCGCACAATACGCCACTTTATTTTTCCCGGATTTTTACGTTATGTCTCACCGCGACACGCTTTTTTCTGCGCCTATCGCCAGTCTGGGTGACTGGACCTTTGATGAACGGGTAGCTGAAGTCTTCCCGGATATGATCCAGCGTTCCGTTCCTGGCTATTCCAATATTATTTCTATGATTGGCATGCTGGCCGAACGTTTCGTACAACCCAACACGCAGGTCTACGATCTGGGCTGTTCTCTGGGCGCGGCGACGCTCTCGGTGCGTCGCAATATTCATCACGAGAATTGCAAAATTATTGCTGTCGATAACTCCCCGGCGATGGTTGAGCGCTGCCGTCGTCATATTGACGCCTATAAGGCACCGACCCCGGTTGAGGTTGTCGAAGGCGATATTCGCAACATTACTATCGAAAATGCTTCGATGGTGGTGCTGAATTTTACCCTGCAATTCCTTGAGCCACCCGAGCGCCAGGCATTGTTGGATAAGATTTATCAGGGGCTGAATCCCGGTGGCGCGCTGGTGCTGTCTGAAAAATTCAGTTTTGAAGATGCTAACGTTGGCGAGCTGCTGTTCAACATGCACCACGATTTCAAACGGGCCAATGGCTACAGCGAACTGGAAATCAGCCAGAAGCGCAGCATGCTGGAAAACGTGATGCTGACCGACTCGGTCGAAACGCACAAAGCGCGACTACATCAGGCCGGCTTTGAGCACAGTGAGTTGTGGTTCCAGTGCTTCAACTTTGGCTCTCTGGTGGCGTTGAAGGCAGAGGTTAGCGCATGATCGATTTTGGTAACTTTTATCAGTTGATTGCCAAAAATCATCTGTCCCATTGGCTGGAAACACTTCCGGCGCAAATCGCTGCCTGGCAGCGCGATCAGCACGGTCTTTTTAAACAATGGTCAAACGCCGTCGAGTTTCTGCCCGAGCTAACGCCGCATCGTCTGGACTTACTGCACAGCGTTACCGCAGAAAGCAAAGAGCCGCTAAGCGAAGGTCAGCTTAAACGCATAGACACCCTGATGCGTAACCTGATGCCATGGCGTAAAGGACCGTACTCGCTGTACGGCATCAATATCGATACCGAATGGCGTTCCGACTGGAAGTGGGATCGTGTCCTGCCGCACTTGTCTGATCTCACCGGACGTACCATTCTTGATGTCGGTTGCGGCAGTGGCTATCACATGTGGCGCATGATTGGCGCGGGCGCACATCTGGCGGTCGGTATCGACCCGACCCAACTGTTCCTGTGCCAGTTTGAGGCGGTGCGTAAACTGCTGGGCAATGACCAGCGCGCGCATCTGCTGCCGCTGGGTATTGAACAGCTTCCGGCGCTCAACGCCTTTGATACCGTATTCTCCATGGGCGTGCTTTATCACCGCCGCTCGCCGCTGGAACACCTGTGGCAGTTAAAGGATCAGTTGGTTAAAGACGGCGAACTGGTACTGGAAACGCTGGTCGTCGAAGGCGATGAAAATACCGTGCTGGTGCCGGGCGATCGCTACGCCCAGATGCGTAACGTTTACTTTATCCCGTCTGCACTGGCGCTAAAAAACTGGCTGGAAAAATGCGGGTTTGTTGATGTGCGCATTGCCGACGTATGTGTGACCACTACCGAAGAACAGCGCCGCACCGAATGGATGATTACCGAATCGCTGGCCGACTTCCTTGACCCGAACGACCACAGCAAGACGGTGGAAGGCTACCCTGCCCCACTGCGTGCGGTATTGATTGCGCGTAAACCGTAGTCATTTTTGCCAAATGACTATTACGTATAGCACCATTTCTCCAAAATAGTTCGGTTTGCAACAAGGCGGCGACGCAGCAAATCCCTGGGAGCGTAGATAACTACGTGACCGGGGTGAGCGAGGAAAGCCAACACAGTTGCAGACCGAAATATGCAGGAGAAGGAGAAAAAAAGGCCCCTGTTGAAATTGCAGGGGCCTGGTACGAGCAAGCATCATATTGGGCGACATGATGCAACGGTAAAATCAGCTGGCCTGATGGTGTGCAATGATTGCTTTCATTTCAGCAACCGCCGCCCCGTTTACCGCATAGCGAGAATACTCATCCGCCTGCGCATCCGAAGACATCGACAACCCCGAATTGCGATAACGCATTGGTGAAGCCAGCCATACTCCGGCAGAACTGTGGACTTCCTGCACCCCAGCATCAAGGAACAGGGACAAATTCGAGGCGCGAACCCCCGCTCCGGCCATAATGATTGGAGCACCAGGCTGCGTAATAAGTTCCATTATTTTTGTTAAACCTTGCGCCGCATCTGATTTTTGCCCGGAGGTGAGTACTCTGGCGATGCCCAAATCAGCTAATTTTTTAAGCGTATTGAGTGGGTTAGCACACATATCAAAGGCACGATGAAAAGTGACTTGCAGTGAACCGGCGGCGATCATTATTTTCTCCATGCGCGGCATATCGACATCGCCATCCGCATCTAAAATGCCGGTCACCAGCCCTGAGAACCCTAGTTCTCTGACCATCGCTATATCATCCAGCATTGCAGCGAATTCACCTTCGGTGTAACAAAAGTCGCCTCCACGTGGACGAATAATGGGATTGACGGGAATCGAAATGTGCTGGCGAACAGAACGCAAGAAGCCCAGTGAAGGCGTTAAGCCCCCTTCTTTGGGTGCCGAGCAAAGCTCAATACGATCCGCGCCGTTTTGCTGCGCCGTGCGCGCGCACTCCATGCTGTAACAGCAGATTTCCAGTATAGTCATGCTCACTCCTGACGTTCGCTTGCCACAATGGTTTCAATCGACCACGGGTGGAATTTTATCGTCACGCTACCATCGCTAACCGCCAGCGTCGGATTCGGTAAACGTTCACGTTCTCCTTTTGGCGAGCTGGTTTTCACAAATATACCAGGTTGACTCAGACCGTGATCGGAAAGCAGCGCCAGCGCTCGCGCATTCAGAGTTTGTGCCTCACCCGGCAGAACAATTTCAATATGTTCCCAGCCTTCATGTGGGTAACGTTTTTCGCCCGGCCACGGCAGTTCGACGATGGAAAATTGCCAATGTTGCACACAAACCGGCTCATGCAGTTTAAAAAGACAAATAGGTCTGCCGTTAATGATGTTTTCTGACAACAATTCACCGCACTGTTCAAACCCGCGACGCCAGCGTTCTGCAGTGGTATTTTGATGGCAACGCAAGGAAATGTGATCGGCTTCCAGGCCTGTGATATCCAGCCCAAGACGGGTAGAAAGTTCCGTTAATGCCTGCGTGAAATGCGGTAAATCTGCAGAAATATCCTGTAGTTCTGCAACGGTTTGCCAGTTCGCCATATTAAAAGCTCATATCCATGTTCAAAGTCGCTAATTTACTCTGTTGCGCTGCGCCATCCAACCGCTGTTTTCTCCGAACACATCATGGATAAATTTATGCCATTGCATGGTTTATATTTCAGGCTACTGGCGGTACACACAATGCTGACGGCAACGGGCATTTGCAGTATACTCCCGCCCTTAATTCTTAAACTGGTGCGGTGAATTTTAGGCCGCTTCATAAATGTAAGGTATTCCGGTGAATATTCAGGCTCTTCTCTCAGAAAAAGTCAGTCAGGCCATGATTGCTGCAGGCGCGCCTGCAGATTGCGAACCACAGGTTCGTCAGTCAGCAAAAGTACAGTTCGGCGACTATCAAGCTAACGGCATGATGGCTGTCGCTAAAAAACTGGGTATGGCGCCGCGACAACTGGCTGAGCAGGTGCTGACTCATCTGGATCTCAACGGGATTGCCAGCAAAGTTGAAATTGCAGGCCCGGGCTTTATCAACATTTTTCTCGACCCAGCATTTCTGGCGCAGCACGTTCAGCAGGCGCTGGCTTCCGATCGTCTGGGCGTCACCCAACCGACTAAACAAACCGTCGTGGTTGACTACTCCGCGCCTAACGTAGCGAAAGAGATGCACGTTGGTCACCTGCGTTCCACCATCATCGGTGACGCGGCGGTGCGTACGCTGGAATTCCTTGGTCACAAGGTTATCCGCGCCAACCACGTCGGCGACTGGGGTACTCAGTTCGGTATGCTCATCGCATGGCTGGAAAAACAGCAGCAGGAAAATGCCGGAGAGATGGCGCTGGCTGACCTGGAAGGTTTCTACCGTGACGCAAAAAAACATTACGACGAAGATGAAGCCTTCGCGGAACGCGCCCGTAGTTATGTCGTGAAGCTGCAAGGCGGCGACGAATACTTCCGTGAGATGTGGCGTAAACTGGTCGACATTACCATGTCGCAGAACCAGTTAACCTACGATCGCCTCAACGTTACCCTGACCCGTGACGACGTCATGGGCGAGAGCCTGTACAACCCGATGCTGCCTGGCATCGTGGCCGATCTCAAAGCCAAAGGCCTGGCTGTTGAAAGCGAAGGCGCTACCGTCGTATTCCTTGATGAGTATAAAAACAAGGAAGGCGAACCGATGGGCGTTATCATTCAGAAGAAAGATGGCGGCTATCTCTACACCACAACCGACATCGCCTGTGCCAAGTATCGTTACGAAACCCTGCATGCCGATCGCGTACTGTATTACATCGACTCTCGTCAGCATCAGCACTTAATGCAGGCCTGGACCATCGTACGTAAAGCTGGTTATGTGCCGGATTCGGTGCCGCTGGAACACCACATGTTCGGTATGATGCTGGGCAAAGACGGTAAACCGTTCAAAACCCGCGCTGGCGGCACGGTTAAACTGGCCGATCTGCTGGATGAAGCGCTGGAGCGCGCACGTCGCCTGGTCGCGGAGAAGAACCCGGACATGCCTGCCGATGAGCTGGAAAAGCTGGCAAATGCGGTCGGTATCGGCGCGGTGAAATACGCGGATCTGTCCAAAAACCGTACCACCGACTATATCTTCGACTGGGACAACATGCTGGCGTTCGAAGGCAATACCGCGCCGTACATGCAGTATGCTTACACCCGCGTACTGTCCGTATTCCGTAAAGCGGATATCGACGAAAGCGCGCTGGCAAATGCGCAGGTGATTATCAACGAAGATCGCGAGGCTCAGCTGGCGGCGCGTCTACTGCAGTTTGAAGAAACGCTGACCGTCGTTGCACGTGAAGGTACACCGCACGTGATGTGTGCTTACCTGTACGACGTTGCCGGGCTGTTCTCCGGCTTCTACGAGCACTGCCCTATCCTCAGCGCTGAAAACGAAGAGATTCGTAACAGCCGGCTGAAACTGGCACAGCTGACGGCGAAAACCCTGAAGCTTGGTCTGGATACACTGGGTATCGAAACCGTAGAACGTATGTAATTACCTCAAGTAATGTGGAAGCCCGCGCTATGTCGCGGGCTTTTTTATTTTCCCTGACCCGTACTCATGGCAGCGCAATCAGGCCTACGAGAAGCGGCGACGTTCACTGTAATTTGTAACAGCCCACAAGGAATGACACATTTCCCTAGAGATATGGAACATTTTTTGCCTGTCATCCCGTTTAAGCCTCCGTATCATTAGGCGGCGAATTAATCGGGTACGGGTCAATGACATTCAGAGATTTTGATGCGGAAGAAAAACTCTTTCAGCGGCGTGTGTTGGTGGCCTTTGGCCTGGTGGTCATCTGTTTTGGCATCCTGATTTACAATCTGTATAACTTACAAATCTGTCAGCACCAGTATTACACCACCCGGTCGAATGCAAACGACATCAAAATGCTACCCGTCGCCCCCACACGTGGCATGATTTACGATCGCAACGGCATCCCGCTGGTGCGCAACGTCACCTGGTACGATATTTCCGTTACGCCTTATAAAATCAGCGATATGAATGCGTTAATCCAGCAGCTCACGCCCATCGTTGACCTCACTCCTGATGATATTGATCAGTTTCGCCATGAGCTAAAAGCCAGCAGCCGTTATCGTCCGGTCGTGCTAAAAAATGCGCTTACCGATGTGGAAATCGCCCGTTTCTCGGTAAACCAGTTTCATTTTAGCGGCGTAAACATCAATAGCTACGAAGACCGCCAGTATCCCTATGGCGCGGCGCTGGCACATGTCCTTGGCTATGTTTCAAAAATCAATGACAACGACCTGAAAGCTCTGGATCAAAAGGGTCAGGCTGAGAACTACGCCGCCGATCACAATATCGGTAAGCAAGGTATTGAGCGCTATTACGAAAATGAACTGCATGGAAAGACCGGTTATCAGGAGGTGGAAGTAGATAACCACGGACGCATCGTACGCCTGATCAAAGATGTGCCGCCCGTTGCCGGAAAAAATATCCATCTGACGCTGGATTTACATTTACAGCAATATATTGAGAGCTTGTTGGCTGGCCAGCGTGCCGCCGTTTTGGTTGAAGATCCACACGACGGTTCTGTACTGGCGATGGTCTCAAACCCCAGCTATGACCCTAATCCGTTTGTCAAAGGCATTAGCTATCAGGACTATAACAAGCTACTCCAGGATAAAGACCTGCCATTAATCAACCGCGTCACACAGGGATTATACCCCCCCGCTTCAACAGTCAAACCGTATATGGCGATGTCAGCATTACTAAACGGTGTGATCACGCCGCAGACCAGTTTCTTCGGTGCTCCTACCTGGACGCTACCCGGCACCGAGCGACATTACCGTGACTGGAAAAAAACAGGCCACGGTATGCTGGATGTCACCAAAGCGATAGAAGAGTCTGCCGATACGTTCTTCTATCAGGTAGCGTATATGATGGGGATCGACCGGATTAACAGCATGCTCAGCCAGTTTGGTTACGGTAAACCGACCGGCATCGATCTTGATGAGGAGTATAACGGCCTGCTCCCGAGCCGTGAATGGAAGCAAAAAGTGCATAAAAAAGCCTGGTATCAGGGGGATACTATCTCAGTTGGCATCGGCCAGGGCTACTGGATTGCCACTCCTATCCAGATGGTCAAAGCCATGGTCGCACTGATTAACAACGGCAAGGTTATCGTCCCTCACCTGCTACTCGATGAAGAAAATGGCAAAACCTTCACGCCGTATCAGGCTCCAGAAGCACCGTCACAAATCGCCTCAGCCTCGTCACCCTACTGGGGACTGGTGCGTCAGGCGATGTTCGGCATGGCGAATGAACCAAATGGTACAGGTTATAAGTTCTTTCACACCGCACCTTACGGCATTGCGGCGAAAAGCGGCACCTCGCAGGTCTTTAGTCTGAAAGAAAATCAGACCTACAATGCGAAGATGATCCCTGTCCGCTTGCGCGACCACGTGTTCTATACCGCATTTGCGCCCTATAAGAACCCGAAGGTCGCGGTGGCGTTAATTCTGGAAAACGGCGGCAGCGATGGTGTCACCGCCGCGCCGGTTATGCGTCAAATCATGGATCATCTCTTTGCCCCGCAGGACAACACGGTACACACAGTGACGACTCAACCATCGGGTCCGATAGCGGTAGCGCCATCGAATACCGATATCAAAAATACTTACGCAAGTATTCGGTAAGACACAGCATCGCCATCGCTTGTCCGTAAGGCATAGAAGTCCGAGGGATGTTGCGGTAGAAATCGAGATTGTGTCCCATCCCGGTACCAAACGAGGTGTGCAGCAGTTCACCTTCCGGTGAAATATGCTGCACAATGCCACGAATGGCTTTTTCGGCCACCAGCGTATACTCTTGCCCAACATAGCGTTTACGTACAGCTTTGAGGATCCCATAAGCAAATCCGGCAGTTGCCGATGCTTCCAGATACGACTGCGGGTCGTCCAGCAAGGTATGCCACAACCCACTTTCATCCTGGCATTTCGCCAGCGCCGCGATTTGTGCGTTCAGGACCTGAACCAGATAGCGGTGAACGGCATTGTTTTCTGGTAAATCAAGTAATTCGAGGAAGTCCGGGATCACGATAGTTAACCAACTGTTGCCACGCGCCCAGCGGGCATTGGCAAAGTTATGATTTCCTTCATAGCTCCAGCCGTGGAACCACAGCCCCGTGTCTTTATCCATCAGGTTTTGCACGTGCAGCAGGAACTGATACGTTGCCTCTTCGATGTAGTCAGGGCGATTGAGTAATTTGCCAATCTTCGCCAGCGGTAAAACCGTCATCATCAGCGTGTCATCCCACATCTGCTGGTGGTTTTCTTCCGCCAGCGTGATGTGTTGCATACCGCCGAACTCGGTACGCGGCATCTCATGCATTGCCCACTCAGCCCAGCTGTCGAGCCACGGTAGATACGCCGGATTACGCGTCTCTTCATAGCGATACGCCAACGTTAAAAATGGCGCCATGGTGTTAACGTTTTTGGTGGTTGCACCTTCAGCAAAGCGATCGGCAAACCAGCTATCGATGATATCGCGCATCGTTTCATCACCGGTTTGCAGATAGTACTGATACATCCCGTACAAGCCGACGCCGTGCGTCCACTCCCATCCAGCCCAGCCTTTGGTATCAATTACGCGTCCATCGTCCAGACGCAGCAAGAACTCACCAGTTTCGTCATGAATATTGACCAGGTTATGCGTCACCTTTTTGATCAGCGCTTTTAATTCATCCCTGGCAATAAAATGTTCTGGCTGGCGCAACAACGGGCTATGTTTAACCGGGTAAACAATCATTTACTTAACCTCTGTCAATGTCGGATTCAATGCTGTGACCTGCCCCTGTTGCGGCGCAGCAGCTGTATTTGGGAGGCCCCGCAATCCTCGCTTTGACAATGGGCATCCTTATAGGGGCACAGTAAAAGCAAACAGGAAGTGAAACCTTTCTATTTCTGCCAGAAGGATTCGTGAAATGGCAACAATACAAAGAGTCCGGCAACGTACGTCACTTATTTTATAAAACCGCGTTTCTATTTAATTGAATGAGAGGCTGGAGTGTTGAAACAACCAGCAGTTTCAACTGCTGGTCTGAATGACGGAGGGTGTTAACGGTAGTTCACAATCACCTGATTGCTCTGAATGCGTAACGCGGGGATCAGGCGACCACCGCCGGGGACTTCCCAGACAAAATGCATCGGTTCAATGGCCGGAACATTATTGAACCCGTTGGTGGTCCCACTTTGCCCGTCCAGCTCGACACAGCGGGACTGAGAACATAAACGCACCCGCAGACCTGCGGGCGTGGGGCCATTCAGCTCATAGCGCCAGGCTACCAGCGTCATCAAGCCTGAGACCGGCTGGCCAGGAACCAAAGGCGCAGACGAGGCTGACTGGCCACGGTGATTTAAGGTGATCCCCATACCGCTTGCCTGCCAGGCCCCTTCTCCGGCGGCCTGCGCCACCAGAGGAAAAAACAACAACCACAGTAACTTGCGCATTATTTACCTCCAATGGTCGCTGTCATGCGGATATGGCGGTTATCGGAAAGCTCCATGTTCGATAACACCACCAACTGCGGGATGCTGCGACGTAAAAACCGCGCCAGCAGCGGACGCAACGCGTGATTAACCAGCAAGACCGGCGGCGCGCCCAACATTTCCTGCCGGGACAGCGCTTCCTGTGTTTGGGCCAGCAGGCGGTCTGCAAGCCCAGGCTCCAGGCCACCCCCCCCCTGCAGCGCTTGCAGCAGCAAACGCTCGAGCGGAGTATCAAGACCGATAACCTGAACCTCTTCATTACCCGGGAACCACTGCTGAGTGATGGCGCGTCCCAACGCAACACGGACGACCGCGGTAAGCTCATGCGGATCGTTTTGCAGCGGCGCATGTTCCGCCAACGTTTCAAGAATGGTGCGCATATCACGAATCGGTACTTTCTCGTCCAGTAAGTTCTGCAGCACTTTATGCAGCGTGGTGAGCGTCACAACGCCCGGCACCAGATCTTCCGTCAGCTTTGGCATTTCCTGCGACACTCGATCCAGTAACTGCTGCGCTTCCTGACGGCCAAACAGCTCAGCGGCGAACTGGCCAATCAGGTGATTTAGATGCGTAGCAACAACAGTACTGGCTTCAACCACCGTAAAGCCCTGAATCTGCGCCTGTTCCTTCAATGCGCTTTCAATCCAGATAGCGTCCAGTCCGAAAGCCGGATCGACCGTTTTCTCGCCCGGCAGCGACCCGGCAGCAGTACCCGGGTTAATGGCCAGCCAGCGTCCCGGATAGGCGTCACCGCTGCCAATTTCTACCCCTTTCATCAAAATTCGATAGCGGGCCGGCTGTAGATCCATATTGTCACGGATGTGTACCACCGGCGGCAGGAAGCCCATATCCTGAGCAAATTTCTTACGAATACTGCGAATTCGCCCCAGTAACTCGCCATCCTGCTGAAAGTCCACCATTGGGATCAGGCGATAACCTACCTCCATTCCCAGCGAATCTTCCAACTGCACGTCGTTCCACGTAGCTTCCACCACGGAGTTGTTTTCCGGCATTTTCACCGGCTGCGGTTCATCTGGCGCTTTTTGCTCACGACCGCGCATCCACCAGGCCAGGCCCAGCAATGCGGCAGTAAACATCAGAAACACCAGGTTCGGCATGCCCGGAACCAGGCCCAAAAGTCCAAGTACCGCCGCACTGAGCAACATGACACTAGGATTGCTGAACAGTTGGGTCACCATCTGTTCGCCTACGTCCTGGTCGGTACTCACGCGGGTCACGATAACGCCCGCCGCGGTAGAGATAACCAGCGCAGGAATTTGTGCCACCAGCCCGTCACCTATGGTCAGCAGGGTATAACTTTCCGCAGCGCTGCCCATGCTCATACCATGCTGCAACACCCCAACTAACAGACCGCCGACTACGTTGATCACCATGATCAAAATACCGGCAATGGCGTCTCCACGGACGAATTTACTCGCACCGTCCATTGAGCCGTAAAAATCCGCTTCCTGGGTCACTTCCGAGCGTCGTTTTTTAGCTTCATCTTCGCCAATCAGACCGGCATTCAAATCCGCATCAATCGCCATCTGCTTGCCGGGCATACCATCCAGCACGAAGCGCGCGCCAACCTCGGCGATACGCCCTGCACCTTTGGTGATTACCATAAAGTTAATGATGACGAGAATCACGAAGACCACGATGCCGATCGCAAAGTTACCGCCCACCAGGAAGTGACCAAAAGCTTCAACCACCTTCCCCGCCGCCGCCGCGCCGGTGTGTCCTTCCATCAAAATGATACGGGTCGACGCGACGTTCAGCGCCAGGCGTAATAATGTGGTAAACAGCAAAATCGTCGGGAATGCGGCAAATTCCAGCGTACGCTGGGTGAACATCGCCACCAGCAGCACCATGATCGACAGCGCAATGTTAAATGTGAACAGCAAATCGAGGACGAAAGCCGGCAGCGGCAGCACCATCATCGACAGGATCAGCAGGATGAGGATCGGTCCGGCAAGGATTTGCCATTGCGTGGATTTCAGGTTGCTGGGCAGGCGCAGCATCGCGACCAGATTAGCCATCAGTATTCTTCTCGTTCATGAAATCCAGTGCTTCAGGCACCGGAAGGTTTTCAGGTTGTGGTGGACGTTTGCCGCCAGCCAGACGCCAGCGTTTTAGTTGCCATACCCATGCCAGCACTTCGGCAACGGCGGCATATAATTGACCCGGTATTTGCTGACCAATTTCAGCATGGCGATAGAGCGCACGCGCCAGTGGCGGCGCTTCTAACGTAGGGACACGGTGCTCTGCGCCAATTTCACGAATGCGCAGCGCAACCAGCCCGGCCCCCTTAGCGACAACTTTCGGCGCACTCATTTTGTTCTCGTCATACTTCAACGCCACTGAGTAGTGCGTAGGGTTAGTGACAATAACGTCTGCTTTTGGTACATCCGCCATCATGCGACGCTGAGCGGCCGCGCGCTGCATTTGGCGAATTTTGCCCTTAACGTGCGGGTCACCTTCGCTTTGCTTAAATTCGTCACGGATATCCTGGCGCGACATGCGCAGCTTTTTCAGATGGCTGTAGATCTGGAAAAAAACGTCGAATCCCACCATCGGAATGACGCCAAGCACCACCAACAACGCGCACATGCCGACTAAATCCAGGGCGTTGCCCATCGCCGTAATCGGAGATTCCGCCATCAGCCGCATCATCTCTGGCCACTTGTGCCAGAGATAAAACCCGGCCACGCTGCCCACTAACGTCGACTTCAGTATCGCTTTGAGCAGTTCTGCGCCGGTTTGCGCGGAAAACATGCGCTTAATGCCCGGCAACGGATTCAGCTTAGAGAATTTGGGTTGCAGGGATTTACCGCTGAAAATCAAGCCGCCAAGCATCACCGGGGAGATTAATGCCACCAGAACGACGCCGGTAATCAACGGCAACAGCGCAATCATAGCGTCTTTAATCAGCAGGATGATTTGGCTGAGGATCAGGTTTGGATCGTTGACCATACTGTGGTCAAAACGTAATCCGGCCGACAGCATACCGGCCAGTCTGCGGGCAAGCGACTCCCCGCCAATCCAGATAATACACACGCCCACCAGCAAAATAAGTAGTGAGGTTAGCTCTTTGGATCGGGGGATCTGCCCTTCTTCCCGCGCTTTTTCAAGTCGGTGGGGTGTGGGGGCTTCTGTTTTGTCGTCGTCGCTTTCTTCTGCCACGCATCAGACCCTGGATAGAGATATAGGCGAGAATGATGCCAGAACAGCTATCCAGCAATGGGAAGAGTAAGCGGTAAAAAAGACGGGATTTATGGCTTTAAGCAGAATTGCGCGTAAGCCGGATGAGAGGCCCACGCCTCACATCCGGCAAATACTCATCAGAACCCGAGGCTATCCAGCAGGTCGTCAACCTGATCCTGGCTTGCCACTACGCCAGCTTTCGAGGCGTCAACCTGCGGGCCGTTCAGCAAGCTTTCGTTTTCACGTTTTGGACGAGCACCCTGTTCCGGTATGTTTTCCAACAGAACCATCAACAGCTGACGTTCAATTTCCTGGATAACATCCATCATGCGCTTGATGACCTGTCCGGTGAGATCCTGGAAATCCTGCGCCATCATGATGTCCAGCAACTGGGCATTGGTAAAGCTGGTATGTCCGGGCACATCACCAAGGAACTGACGGGTATCGGTGACCAGTTCACGAGCGTCTGACAGTTCGATCGGATTTTCGAACCATTCATCCCAGCGTTTGGTCAGGTCTTTGGCCCCTTTTTCCATCGCGTCCTGGTGCGGCTGCGAAGCTTCGACGCTGTTCAGCGCGCGCTCTGCCGCCTGAGCGGTCATCTGTACAACGTAATCGAGACGATCGCGGGCATCGGGAATTGCTTCTGCCGCTTCGGCAATAGCCTGATCCAGCCCCAGTTCACGCAGGCTGTCGCGCAGCATTCGGGTCAAACTGCCGATGCGCGCGATGATGTCCCCTGCAGAGTGTTCGTCAGCAGGTTTAATTTGTGGTTGCATCATCATCACACCCTCACATGCCCAGTTTCTCAAAGATTTTATTCAGTTTTTCTTCCAGCGTCGCCGCCGTGAACGGTTTCACGACATAGCCACTGGCGCCTGCCTGTGCCGCCGCAATGATGTTCTCTTTTTTCGCTTCCGCCGTGACCATCAGCACCGGCAGAGAAGCCATCCCACCATCTGCACGGATGGTTTTCAGCAGTTCCAGTCCATCCATGTTCGGCATGTTCCAGTCAGAAATAACAAAACCGAATCCCCCTGCCTGTAGCTTGTTCAGCGCATCCACGCCATCTTCAGCCTCTTCAACATTGTTGAATCCCAGCTCTTTAAGCAGGTTACGCACGATGCGACGCATGGTGGAAAAGTCATCCACAACCAAAAACTTAAGCTCTTTATCCGCCATAAAAATAAACTCCTGATTCAAATACGTATTGCCTGTCCGGCACTAATTTTCACCAGCATTTGCTGGCTCACCTGGCTAAGATCGACCACTTCGCTTACGCCACCCATATTGATGGCCTCGCGCGGCATGCCGAACACCACACAACTTGCTTCGTTTTGCGCAATGGTCCAGGCACCCGCCTGGTTCATCGCTAGCATTCCGGCTGCGCCATCGTTGCCCATACCGGTCAGGATCACCCCAACGGCATTACGCCCCGCATGTTTCGCCACCGAATGAAACAGCACATCCACTGAGGGCCGGTGCCGGTTAACCGGCGGACCGTCATGAATTTTGATTTGATAGTTCGCGCCGCTGCGCGCCAGCTCCATATGCTTGTCGCCAGGCGCGATATACGCATGCCCAGGGAGAACGCGCTCTCCGTCCTCTGCCTCTTTCACGGTAATCTGACACAGTTTGTTCAGACGTTCGGCGAACGATCGGGTAAATCCTGGCGGCATATGCTGGGTAATAAGAATACCGGGACTTGAAAGCGGCAATGGCTGGAGTACATGGCGAATTGCCTCTGTTCCTCCGGTTGAGGCGCCGATGACCAGCAGTTTTTCTGAACTGAGTAATGGCCCCGTTTTCAAGGTCGTCGGTGCCGCCAAGGGTTTGTGGGCGGCCAGTTTTGCCCGCGATGCGGTGCGGATTTTCTCCGCAATCATCTCGCTATACGCCAGCATGCCTTCGCGGATCCCCAACTGAGGCTTGGTGACAAAGTCAATCGCCCCCAGTTCCAGGGCCCGCAGCGTGACCTCAGAACCTTTACCGGTCAGTGAAGAAACCATAACCACCGGCATCGGACGCAGGCGCATCAACTTCTCAAGGAAATCGAGGCCGTCCATGCGCGGCATTTCCACGTCCAGCGTCAGGACGTCGGGATTGTATTTTTTGATTAAATCCCGGGCGACCAACGGATCCGGCGCCGTCGCCACCATTTCCATATCACTGTGGCTGTTAATAATTTCGGTCATGATTTGACGCATCAATGCAGAATCATCTACCGACAACACCCTGATTTTACTCATGCTTTATCCTTACCTGGCGCATGCGCATACACGGTCTGTCCACGCAGGCTAAACTCGCGCACAAGGTTGCTAAAGTTTTCTGAATGACCTGCAAACAGCAGTCCGTCAGGTTTAAGAAGTGGAACAAAACGGTGCAAAATGTCCTGCTGCGTCGTTTTATCGAAATAGATCATTACGTTACGGCAAAATATGGCATCAAAAGGGCCTGGCACGTTGTACTGCTTATCCAGTAAATTGACGCTGGAAAATTCAACATGACCTGCCAGTTCCTGCCGAACGCGTACCAACCCTTCATGCGGCCCGGTGCCGCGCATGAAATAACGCTGCAACTGCTGGGGTGACAGCGTCTTTAGCTCATCGAGGCGGTAAATGCCGTTTCTGGCCTTTTCCAGCACTTCGGTATCAATGTCGCTGGCAAAAACACGCCAGCGGCCCGGTGCCATACCTAAGGTATCGGCAAGGGTAATCGCAATGCTGTAGGGTTCTTCTCCGGTTGATGCCGCCGCGCTCCAGACGCGGTATTCACCGCTGCGCCGACGAGCATGATCTGACAGCACCGGAAAATGATGCCCTTCGCGAAAAAATGCGGTCAGGTTGGTAGTCAGGGAGTTAATAAAAGCCTGCCACTCAGCACTGTTCTGGTTAGCTTCCAGCATGCTCAGATAGCGACCAAAGTCATCCAGCCCCAGGGTACGCAAACGGCGGACCAGGCGGTTATAAACCATATCCCGCTTATGGTCGGCCAGTACGATCCCCGCACGCTGGTAGATTAATTGACATATCCGACGAAAATGCGCGTCAGACAGCGCGAGGCGCTGTGTCATCTGTAACAATAATGACGTTTGCCCGGTGGGCAGAGATGATGTCATAGCGCCTTCTCAATCACATTCAGGATACAACGGACGCAACCTGCGGCTGCGCCAACTCTTGTTTTGCTACGGTTTGCTCTTCAAGCTTGAAAAATGCGACACAGGCGGAAAGATTATCGGCCTGTGTGGCGAGTTGTCCGGTGGCGGATGCGGCTTCTTCCACCAGCCCGGCGTTTTGCTGCGTCACTGAGTCCATCTGGCTGACGGCCTGCGCCACCTGCTCAATGCCTCTGCGCTGTTCATCGGATGCCGAGGCAATCTCGCCCATTATGTCGTTAACCCGGGTCACCGAACTGACAATTTCCGTCATCGTGCGCGACGCCATATCCACCAGTTGCGAGCCCTGATGCACCCGGGTGACTGACTCCTCAATGAGCCCCTTAATTTCTTTCGCCGCCTGCGCGCTACGGCTTGCCAGATTACGCACTTCACCAGCGACGACGGCAAAACCACGCCCTTGCTCCCCTGCCCTGGCGGCCTCGACCGCGGCATTCAACGCCAGGATATTGGTCTGGAAGGCAATGCTGTCAATCACGCCGATGATGTCGCCGATTTTCTGCGAGCTGGCAGAAATCTCATGCATGGTGCTGGCAACCCGGGACGTCTGCTCGCCACCTTTATGCGCTGTGTCTGCCGCACTTTTGGCGATCCCTGACGCCTGGCGCGCGTTATCAGCGTTCTGGCCGACAGTGGCGGTAAGTTGTTCCATGCTGGCTGCCGTTTGTGCCAGCGCGGCCGCCTGCTGTTCGGTTCGCGAAGATAAATCGTTATTGCCCATCGCGATTTCTGAAATACCGCTATGCATGGCTGAGCTGCCCTGACGAACGTCATTTACTGTTTCGCGTAATGCCTTTTGCATCTTCTGCAGGCTGGCAAAAATGGCCGAGATCTCATTGCGCCCATAAACCGCTACTGGCCGTGCCAGATTCCCCGCGGCAATACTGTCGAAATGGCTGCCAATAATCGCCAGCGGCTGAACAATCATCTTGCGTGACCAGAACAGCGCACCGCTGGTGAGCAGTGCTGCCAGGACCACCATGGTGGCGAAAATCACCCCCGACATATGGTAATTGCGCTGACTCTGCTCTCCTGCCGTTTGCAACACGCGGTCGATGTTGCTCTGCCACGCATTCACATTCGCATCAAAAGCATCTTGAGCCGCCTGCACCGGCGCGGTCAGAAAATCTGACAACTGATTGTTTTCAAGCCAGGTGGCCTGATGCGCGAGATCGCTGTGCCACTGGTTGAAACTTTTCTCCGTCGCGCTAAACAGCGCCTTGCCTTGTTCCGTCGAATCCGACGTCGCCATAAAGCGTTTAAACATCAATTCAGACTGCGCCAGGCTGTCGCGCGCAAGGGTCATCAGGGTTTTGATGTCCTCTGGCGGATAGCTCAGGGCGGTCAGCGTCCCTGCCTTATTAAGGGCCGTACTGGCCTGTAATAACACAGCGCGGGTTTGGGCCAGCGCAGCGCGTTGCTGATTACTCCGTTCGACCTGATTCAGGTTCTGAAAACCGTCCCGAAATGCCCAGAAGGACAAGCCATTACTGCCAATCTGCAAAACACCGCAGAGGATTAAAATCAAAAACAGCGTGGTCGAAATTCGAATACGATTAAACATCAACGCTCCCATCAGGCGGCACTGGCCGCGGTTTAACTGTCAGTCAAAATGTTTCCCAATTCGTATCTTGTTCAATGCTCTGGCGAGGATAGGATGCGCTCGGCGCTGCAGGTAATCGTGTATCGCGTGGTTTTGTCGAGGCCGGACGTGACGCAAGACGGAAAGTCGATACCGACTGCGTCAGGCGACTGGCCTGTTCTTCAAGAGCGGCCGCTGCGGCAGCCGACTCTTGTACCAAAGAGGCGTTCTGCTGCGTAACGCGATCCATTTCAGAGACCGCGAGCGCAACCTGATCAATCCCCCGGCTTTGCTCGTCGGAGGCCGAGGCAATCTCACCCATGATATCGGTCACCCGCGTCACGGCATTGACGATGTCGTTCATCGTTTCCCCAGCGCTTTCTACCAGTACAGAACCGGTATCAACCCGGGAAACGGAATCTTCAATCAATGCTTTAATCTCTTTCGCCGCCTGCGCACTGCGGCTTGCCAGATTACGCACTTCGCCCGCCACCACGGCAAAGCCGCGGCCTTGCTCACCGGCGCGTGCAGCTTCAACCGCCGCGTTCAGTGCGAGAATGTTGGTCTGAAAGGCAATGCCATCGATGACGCTAATGATGTCGGCAATTTTCTTCGAGCTATCGGCAATTTCGTGCATGGTGTTCACCACGCTATCAACCACTTTGCCGCCATGCTGCGCGGTATCCGAGGCGCTTTTCGCCAGTTGCGAGGCCTGACGCGCGTTGTCCGCGTTTTGCTTCACGGTTGCGGTCAGCTGTTCCATGCTGGCTGCGGTTTCCTCCAGCGCTGACGCCTGCTGTTCCGTACGAGATGAGAGATCCGTGTTTCCGCTGGCAATTTCGCTGGTACCAGAATAAATCGCATCAGAGCCTTCACGCACCAGAGTGACGGTTTCCGTCAGCGAGCGCTGCATATGATCAACCGTACTGGCCAGCTCGCCGATTTCGTTACGACCACTAACGGCGAGAGTTGCGGTCAGGTTACCGCTGGCGATTTCCCGAATATGGGCAATAACACGGGACAGAGGATTAAGCAGGGTATGACGGATGCCGTACCAGACCACCACCAGAATCAGCACCAGCACCACGGCCAGCACGCCAAGCTGCCATTGGGCGAAATGGTAATCCCGCGCGCTTTGATCAAATGCCTGAACGTAAAGCTTTTCGCTAACGCTGGCGTACTTGCCCAGCGCCTCGCCGAGCGCGTTTTGCATTCCCTGCGTAGGCTGCGCAAAGTAGGCATCCATATTGCCGCTTTCCAGAAACTGAACCAGTTCTGCCAAGGCCGCATGGTACTGCTGATATTTTTCCTCAATGTTGCCGCTGGCTTCTGCCATTTCCGGCAACGGTGTGATGTTTTTAAATTTTGCGTAATGCGTTTCAGCCTGCGCCAGCGATGCTTTCGCATTCTTCAGCAGATCGTTTTTGGCGCTGCTTTGCTGGTTAGACGCATCCATCATCATGCGCGCAGAAGAACGGCTTAAATTGATTCGTGTTTGCAGCATCAGATCCCATGTTGAGGTGAGTTCACTTTGCTGCTGTCGAAGATCGTTAGAAATAACAAAACTTTGCTGATTCTGCTGCAATGAAGAAAACAACAGACCACCGGAAACAAGCTGTAGCAGTGCGAAAACCCCCAGCACCATCATCAGCATTGTGACAACGCGGATACGGTTAAACATAAGGCACCTTCCTGAAAACGAGTTATCAACGTTATCGGCAGTGGCTGAGATAACTTTACGTTTGCAAAAAGGAAATCCTGAAGGGATGTGAAGCCTGGCGAGGGGAAGGTAAAACGGGTGTGCAGCAACTACAAATTACTCACATAAAAACACCATAATTATCATGCAAATAACATTCATACTCATCGGTGAGCACGGCCAGATTGGCTGAAATACACTTTTTTGTGTGATTTGGATCACACATACGCATCGTAAATACCACAACAAAATGGATAAAAAATTAAAAAAAGTTGTATCCGTTTACGCTTTAATCCAATTTATATGATGAATACTTCGTTACCACTTAATAAGTATAAAAAATGAGTAACCGATCAATAAATGTTAAATCCTTACTGAGGGCTTTTTAGTGGCAAATGCAAACAAACTCACGTTGTTTATCGTGATCTTCATGCTGGCGGGGATCCTGTCGGGTGCGGTGATCCACTCTTATGCCTCCCCCGGCGTTGTGACCGCCTGGGCCGATAATATTACGCTTCTCACCGACATCTTTTTACGTCTGATTAAGATGGTGATTGCGCCTTTAGTATTCAGCACCCTGACCGTTGGTATTATGCGCCTGGGGGAAACATCCACCATCGGTCGCGTGGGCGGCAAAGCGATGATCTGGTTTATCAGCTCTTCTGTATTGTCTATTCTGGTCGGTCTGTTTGTGGTTTCCCTTGAGCAACCCGGGAGCGGGTTAAACCTTACGATCCCGCTGGAAGCCACCGACACCGGTCTGGCCGTAGGCGGCATGAGCCTGAAAGGTTTTCTGACACATACCATTCCAACCAGCATAGCCGGGGCAATGGCTAACAATGAGATCCTGCAAATCGTGGTGTTCTCAATGTTCTTCGGTATTGGTGGAGCATCGCTCGGAGAGAAATTTAACGCTCCGCTGGTTGCCGCGCTGGATGTGGTTTCCCACATTATGCTGAAGGTGACCGGCTACGTGATGTACGTCGCGCCGCTGGCAATTTTTGCCGCCATCTCTTCCGTAATCTCTACCCAGGGTCTGGGGATCCTGCTTAACTATGCATCGTTTATCGGCGGCTACTATGTGGCGATTTTGCTGACCTGCCTGGTTCTGTTGGCGGTGGGTTATGTCATGCTGAAAAAAGAGGTATTTCGCCTGGTGAGCATGCTGAAAGACCCGGTTCTGGTCGCATTCACCACCAGCAGCTCTGAGGCCGCTTATCCGAAAACGCTGGAGCAATTAACTAAATTTGGCTGCTCACCCAACATCGTGTCATTCGTGCTGCCTATCGGTTATTCGTTCAACCTGGTCGGTTCCATGGTCTATTGTTCATTTGCCTCCATGTTTATCGCGCAGGCCTATAATATTCACCTCTCTTTCGCAGAAATCACCGTCCTGATGCTGACGCTGATGCTGGCGTCCAAAGGAATTGCAGGTGTGCCACGTTCAGCACTGGTGGTGCTGGCGGCAACCATCCCGAGCTTCAATATTCCGGTTGCCGGAATTCTGCTACTGATGGGAATTGATCACTTCCTGGATATGGGACGTTCAGCAATCAACGTATTAGGTAACGGGATTGCAACGGCGATGCTGGCGCAGGATGAAGGTTTACTGGAAGAAGAGCCTGAGCTGGTTGAGCGGGAAGCGTAAGAAGGAAATCGGCCGGATGCGCTACGCTAATCCGGCCTACAACAGTAATCATTGTAGGCCGGATGAGTTATGGCGATTATGCGACGTGGGAAGCGGCAATATCCAGTAGCGCCATTTCTTCGCTGTTCAGCAGCTTCTCAATGTTGACCAGGATCAGCATCCGGTCACCCAGCGCACCCAATCCCGTCAAATATTCCGTCGACAGCGTGACCGCAAACTCCGGTGCCGGACGGATTTGATCCGTTGTCAGCGACAGCACATCCGAAACGCCATCCACCACAATCCCAACCACCCGCTGACCCAGGTTCAGCACAATCACCACGGTGTTTTCGTTGTAATCCACATCACTCTGGCTAAATTTCACGCGCAGGTCGACGATAGGCACAATCACACCACGCAGGTTCGTGACGCCTTTGATAAATGCAGGCGTGTTAGCGATGCGCGTCACCTGATCATAACCACGGATTTCCTGCACTTTCAGGATATCGATACCGTACTCTTCATCCCCCAGCGTAAACACGAGGAATTCCTGACCTGACGGTTCGCCGGCCAGTTTAGTTACATTACTCATACCGGTCATATTCTTCCCTTCTCACTCAATCAGGCGGCTGTGATCGCCACACGTTGTTCGCGGTTTAATCCCTGCAATGCAGAGACATCGACAATCAGCGCGACGCTGCCGTCGCCGAGGATCGTTGCTGCAGAAATACCTGGCACTTTGCGGTAGTTGCTTTCCAGGTTTTTGACCACTACCTGGTGTTGACCAATTAACTGATCGACCAGCAGCGCATAGCGACGCCCTGCACTTTGTAAAATAACCACAATGCCCTGAGTCGCTTCAGTTTTAGCGCCTTCAACCTCAAAGACTTTCCACAACTCAACCAACGGTAAATATTCGCCACGCACTTCCAGAACGCGTTCGCCTCCGGCCAACGGATGGAGATCTTCTTCGCGCGGTTGCAGCGATTCCATAACGGCATTTAGTGGCAGAATGAAGACCTCATCCGCCACGCGCACGGACATCCCGTCGAGGATCGCCAGCGTCAGCGGCAGCAGAATGCGAATAGTGGTCCCCTGTCCCTGTTTGGACTGGATCTCAACATGGCCGCCCATCTCCTGGATATTTCGCTTCACCACATCCATACCCACGCCGCGTCCGGAGACATCCGTCACCTGTTCGGCGGTCGAAAAGCCTGGAGCGAAGATCAACATACCCACTTCGTCATCGCTCATATTTTCGTGGATCGGCATGCCCTGGGAGATAGCTTTGGCCAGGATACGTTCGCGGTTCAGGCCAGCGCCATCGTCGGTCACTTCAATACAAATATTCCCACCCTGGTGCTCCGCGGAAAGCGTCAGATTGCCGATTGGGCTTTTGCCGGATTCAAGGCGTTTTTCCGGCAGTTCGATACCATGGTCGAGGCTGTTACGCACCAGGTGCGTCAACGGATCGATGATGCGTTCAATCAGGCTCTTATCGAGTTCGGTTGAGCTACCTACCTGCGTCAGCTCGACCTGTTTACCCAGCTTACCGGCCAGATCGCGCACCAAACGAGGGAAACGACTGAACACATACTCCATTGGCATCATACGAATCGACATCACCGACTCTTGCAAATCGCGGGCGTTACGTTGTAACTGACCCATGCTGGTGATGAGATCGCCATGATTGACGGGATCCAGTTCGTTAGATCGCTGAGCCAGCATCGACTGGGTGATGACCAACTCACCGACCAGGTTAATAAGCTGATCGACCTTCTCAACCGCTACGCGGATGCTGGTCGACTCGCTGGCGCGGGCTGGTTTTTCACGCTCCGCGCGCCCATGTGGCGCTTCACTGGCGGCGGCTTTCACCGCTGGCGCAACGGCAACTGGCTGCGGCTTCGCGACAACGGCTACCTCTTCAGTTTCTACAGTCGCGGGCGCTGCGCTGACGGTTTCGAATTCAATTTGGTCAGCTTCAATGACAAAGCAGAGTACTGCAATGATGTCATCTTCTGCGAGGTTGCCATCAAGCGTAGCTGACAGCGTGTCGCTTCCTTTTACCACATCGGTTAAGGTCGCCAGATTCCCCAGTTCCTCTTCCAGCAAATCCACTTCGCTGGCTTTCAGACGCGAGAGAGTAATGCGTTTTTTACTCTCTTCACTGGCGAGTTCAGGCTTTGCAACCGCCTCTTCCTGCATCGCGGTGCTATCAACAACGCTCAGTTTTGCTGAGTTGACAACTGACGGTGCGGTTTCACCTTTCGCTTCGAGCGCTAACTGCCGTAACGCCTGGCAAATGTACTCAAAACTGTCGGCATCAGGCTCCACTGAGCTTTTATAGGCGTCGAGCTGTTCCTGCATAATATCTTTCGTTTCCAAAAACAGGTTGATAATGTCGGCATTGAGCTGCATCTCGCCACGCCGCGCTTCATCCAGCAGGTTTTCCATCAGATGGGTCGTTTCCTGCAAAATGGTAAAGCCGAAGGTGCCCGCCCCGCCTTTAATCGAGTGCGCTGCACGAAAAATGGCATTCAGCTGTTCGGAGTCCGGGGCTTCAGGAACCAAATCAAGAAGGTGTTGCTCCATATCAGCCAACAGTTCGTCAGCTTCATCAAAAAATGTCTGATAAAAATCGCTAATATCCATGCTCACGCTATCACCTCGGATTGGCTGGTGGCGATGTGGGAACGCTTACCGGCGGGAGTTCCGCTGGCCGTTGTAAGACACTTACCGGCTCATTCTGGCTTTCAGCGTTTTCATGCAAAATGGCCTCTTCTGCCTGCTTATTGAGAACCAGCAGGCTAATACGGCGGTTGATAGCGTCTTCAGGACCGCGATCGCTCAGACGCATCGTGGCGGCCATACCTACCACACGTAATACTTTTCCATCATCCAGACCGCCGCTAACCAGCTCGCGACGCGATGCATTTGCGCGATCGGCAGACAATTCCCAGTTGCTGTATCCTTTCTCACCATTCGCGTAAGGATAATCATCCGTGTGACCGGAAAGGCTGATCCGGTTAGGGATCCCGTTGAGCACTGGTGCAATCGCGCGCAGGATATCGCGCATGTACGGCTCAACTTCAGCACTACCGGTCTTAAACATTGGGCGATTCTGACTGTCGATAATCTGTATCCGCAGCCCTTCCTGAACTAAATCAATCTTTAAATGCGGACGCAGCGCTCGCAGTTTGGGATCGGATTCAATCAGTTGATCGAGATCGCCACGAAGTTTGCTCAAGCGGCTCTGTTCCATACGTTTTCTCAGGTCATCAATATTCGGCTGCTTGTTCACCTCACCCTGCTGCTGGGTGTAATCATCCCCGCCGCCTGGAATCGGGCTTTGGCTATTCGAAATACGATTTCCCCCGGTCACCGCGGTGGCCAGCGGTGTACGGAAATATTCGGCAATCTGGATCAATTCTTTAGGGCTGGAAATAGAAATGAGCCACATCACCAGAAAGAAGGCCATCATTGCGGTCATAAAATCGGCGTAGGCGATTTTCCACGAGCCATGCGCCCCACCACCGTGATTCTTATGTTTGCGTCGCTTTACAACGATAATGGGATGGGCCTGATTTTTCATGCGTCCTCGGTCGTCTGTTGCGCAGTTGGATTTCTCACCGCACGAACATGTTCTTCCAGTTCGATAAACGAAGGACGTTCGCTGGAGTACAGAGTCTTACGACCGAATTCAACGGCAATCGGCGGCGCGTAGCCATTCAGATTGGAGAGCAGCGTTATCTTCACGCACTGCATCATTTTGGTTGTTTCAGCGCTTTTCTGACGCAGAACGCTGGCAAGCGGAGAAATAAATCCATAGGCCAGCAAAATACCGAGGAATGTTCCCACCATCGCATGCGCAATCAACGCCCCCAGCTCTGCTGCCGGGCGATCGGCAGAAGCCAGTGCATGCACAACACCCATAACGGCCGCGACGATCCCGAATGCCGGCAGTGAGTCGCCGACCATCGCCAGACTATTCGCCGGAACTTCGGCCTCACTCTCATGAGTCTCAATTTCTTCGTCCATCAGCGCTTCAATTTCAAACGTATTCATATTGCCGCTGATAATCAGGCGCAGATAATCGACAATAAAATCAAGCATTACGGCATCGGCAAGAATGCGCGGATAGCTAGCGAAGATTTCACTTTCTTTTGGGTTTTCGATGTCGCGCTCAAGCGAGAACATGCCCTGTTGACGTGACTTGGCCATCAGGCGATACAGGAGCGCCAGCAGATCCATATACATCGCTTTGGTGTATTTCGAACGACGGAAAAGCAGCGGGATCGCTTTCATCGTCCCTTTGATGGCTTTCCCGTTATTGCCGACGATGAATGCCCCAATACCCGCGCCACCGATAATCACCAGCTCAGCCGGTTGATAGAGTGCCCCAAGGTGTCCGCCGGTCATCATGTAACCGCCGAAAACTGTACCAATAACAACCAGGTAACCTAATAAGATAAGCACGACATCATCCTTTCGCAATTGACTATGACAGGATGCGCAGTCGGGCAATTAACGTAAGGTCAGGACAAAAAAAAGCAGCGGTAATCGCTTACCGCTGCTGGAGTGTTCATCCACACCGTATCAGTTAAACAGCCTGTTCGATCTGTTCATCCAGCAGTTGTGGAATAATATCGGCAGCATTCTGGGAAAGTTTACGTCTTTTTACGGCCCTTGATGGCGGCTGGCATAAACTACAGGCAAAGCTGCCTGCGGGTTGGTGTGCATGGGTGATAAAATTCCCACCGCAACAATTGCATTGGGACAACTCCAGCAATCCGCTGTCGACAAATCGCACCAGCGTCCACGCGCGAGTTAACGCCAGCAATGGCCCTTCTTCAGGCTGCGGACACTGCTCAAGATATAACCGATACGCCTTAATTACGGCATCCACGCCGCTACAGAGACCCGTTTTGAGCAGGAATTGCCATGCATTGCAAAACATCGACGCATGAATATTTTGTTCCCACGTCATAAACCAGTCGGTGGAAAACGGGAGCATCCCTTTTGGCGGAGGACTACCGCGTAATTCTTTGTACAGCTTGATTAATCGACCACGGCTTAATTGCGTTTCGCTTTCCAGCATTTGCAAACGGGCGCCCAATGTGATTAATTCCATTGCCAACTGGATATCACGCGCTTCCTGAACAATGCTTTTTTCGCTCATCATCAAGCCCTTTTCTTACGTGCTGCATCATCGATGTCGCTTAACAGGCGTGTGGAAAGCATAATACCAGTATGGATTTGCTGAAGATCGTCAACGCGGGAGTCTTGCGTCAGGCGAGTAACAGTCTGGTGATCGTCGAAACGGAAATGACATACCAGTTGGTTTGTTTCGGCCAGTTTGACCATTTGAGGAAGTGTTAATGTTGCCAACGTGTCCGCCATTTCCTCGCTGATACCAAGGCGAAACATCGCAGATGCTTTGTCCTGAACGATCAAACGCTGTGCAAGCAATAAATATGACAAATTGATGTCATAAATGTGTTTCAGCAACTCGGATGTATGCATTATTTGCATCCATAATAACCAACATTGTTTTCATGCGGTAAAACCGCACCCCGTGATGTCGCCGGGAAGGCCCGGTAAAAAAAAGCAAAAGGTCAAATACATAGCAACGTAACGACACTTACGCGTCGTCTAAACATTCCCTTTTAAGAAGGCAGCGTCCCTTACAAGCTCACATCAATTCTTACAAATGTCTAAGATTTTTCCTAATTCGACGCAACTCTACCCGCCGTCAGTTACACATACAACGGAGCTATGCTGCGAATTTAAAGAATATGTGATCAAGATCACATAAACCAGCCAAACACTTAACATAAATCCATCAGCGTGGCTTTTACTTTGTTTATTTCTTAACCTCCCATTATCCATTTCGATTCCTGATGTACGAATATTCTTGCAATAAAAGCGAATAGTATTATGTTCACGACCGTTAATATCACGCCATGAAATAGCGAGCTGGATCACATATTTAACTCAAAAAACTTTTTTAATTAAATACTTTATAAACAATGACTTAAATATTTAGAGCGATTAATTAATACCGCGATGTGACGACCTTGCAAATGTTAATGTATGTTTATTTTTTATTAACACATTGTTTTCATTAGCCGTGGGTTTTACTTAAGTTACCTGAACATATCTGCAACCAATATGAATCGATTATTCTATTTATAAGAATAATTAATGAATAATCATGATGACATTCACACTATGAAGGAAGGAAACGTTGCAGTATGGAGTAAGCTGAGTAAAGCTGAAAAGCCCTCTCATAATTCTTGAAAAAAAGGAGCGAGTTATGAGCTATTCGCACATTCTTGTTGCTGTTGCCGCCACCCCTGAAAGTCAGCAGTTGTTAGACAAGGCGGTTTCTATCGCTCGCCCTGTCAACGCCCGAATTAGCCTGATTACACTGGTCTCAGACCCCGAACTGTATAACCAGTTTGCTGCCCCCATGCTGGAAGACCTGCGTGAAGTCATGCAGGAAGAAACTCAGGATTTTATCGACAAACTTAGCAAAGAAGCAGAATACCCCATTGAGCATACCTTTATTACCTATGGGGCTCTGAATGAACATATCCTAGATGTATGCCGCAAATACGCTATTGATCTGGTCATTTACGGCAACCATAACCACAGTTTTTTTTCACGCGCTTCCTGTTCCGCGAAAAGCGTGATTCATACCAGCCAGGTGGACGTTCTTCTGGTTCCGCTAGCCGGAGATTAATACACAGCGCCAGGACTTCATGCGAGTTTAGAACAGGATGAAATATTGTCTGGCAGTTGGCATTGACTCCGACGCGGCGTGACTGCTTTAAGATCACTAATGAACGTCGCCTGCCAGTTGTCGATATCGTTTTTAACGATAGTCTCAAGCATTTCAGCGTGGCGCGAGATGCGTTCGGTAAGTGGCATCGTCAGCGCCTGGTTTAATGCGCCTGCCACTTCATCCCGGTCATAAGGATTAACAATAAGCGCAGAGGTTAGCTCATTCGCCGCCCCGGCAAATTGCGATAAAACCAGCACGCCAGGGTTAGCAGGATCCTGTGCGGCCACAAACTCTTTCGCCACCAGGTTCATACCATCGCGCAACGGGGTCACCAATCCTACGTCAGAGTAGCGGAAGATCTTCATCAGCAATTTACGATCAAAATACTGGTTCAGATAGTAAAGCGGCGTCCAGCCCAGTTGCCCATATTTGCCGTTGATTCGCCCTGCTTCTGTTTCCAGTTGGTGGCGAATATCCTGATAGGCCTGCACCTCTTCACGCGAGGTCGGCGCTATCTGCGTATAGCGAATTTTACCGTGGTGCTGCGGATAATGTTCCAGTAAGGCCTCGTAAGCCTGAAAGCGCTCCGGCAAGCCTTTGGAGTAATCCAGACGCTCCACGGAGAAAATATTCTGCACATTTTTAAGCTCCGCTTTTAGCTGCGCCAGTTTTGGCGGCAGCGGTCCGGACGCCTGTCGTGCTATCTCATCAGGTTCGATACCGATGGGATAGACCTGAGTGCGAAACGCTTTTCCCCATGCCAGATGCTGCTTATCTTTATGCGTGGACACCCGAGTCTGGGCTGCGAGACAGTCCAGAAAAGCCTGGCGATCGTTTTCAGTCTGGAAACCAAGCAAATCAAAATCACACATTTGCTCAAGTAGCGCCAGATGTGGAGGGAGCGCATTAAAAATTTCCGGCGTCGGAAAAGGAATATGCAGGAAAAAACCGATGCGGTTATTCACACCGCGCTTACGTAACTCGCAGGCAAACGGCAACAGATGGTAATCATGAATCCAGATGATGTCGTCATCGCCAAGCAGCGGCAGAAGTTTATCTACCAGTAAGGCATTAACCCGTTGGTAGCCTTCCCAGGCAGAGCGCTGAAACTGAACTAAATCCAGTCGATAGTGAAATGCGGGCCATAAAACCGCATTTGAAAACTGGCAGTAATACTCTTCGTAATCTTGCTCACTCAAATTAAACGAGGCCCAGGTGATATTGCCACGCGTGACTTTTTTTAACGGTTTATCCTCATTACCTGTATCACCACTCCAGCCAAACCACAGACCACCAGCAGCTTTTAACGCGCCCAGTACACCGACCGCGAGCCCACCCGCGCTCCCTTTGTCATCTGGTGAGGCGATACGATTAGATACTACGACTAAACGACTCATAGCCACCTCTTCTGTTATTCGTTGCTTTCGATTCTTGCTGCGAAGAGTTAATTTGCTCCAGCCAGCGCCAGACATCCCTGACGCCATCCAGACGCCATGTCGCCTGCGTCGGACCGCTCCCCACCTTCACGGAAATACCGCCAGCGCGGTTAACCACAGCAAATCCTGTTTCATCTGTCAGATCATCACCGAAAAACACAGGGATCCGGCCAGCAAAAGGCGCTTCCTGCATAAATGCAGCTATCGCGTCGCCTTTATTGCTGCCCTTAGGCTTTATTTCCACGACACATTTTCCGTGCTGCAGAGCAAGCTGCGGCCATCTGCGCGTGATGCGTTCAGCCAGGGTAATCAGCGCAGCTTCGTGTTCGGGTGCCTGACGATAGTGCAACGCGAAAGCCATACCTTTGGTTTCCAGCGTTGTCCCCGGTAACGTCACTAACGCTGCGTGTAATAAAGCCCCAGCTTCACGCTCGATACCTTCAGGCAGGTGTACTATGTGCGTTTGACCATTGATGTCACGGCGTTCTGCCCCATGCACTCCGGCAAGTGGAAAACGAAACGGAGTTGTGAGTGCGTCAAGCTCAACCATTGAGCGCCCTGAAATCAATGCCAGCGCATCCGCATTATGCGTCGCTAACTGATGTAAACATTGCAGGATTGCCTTAGGGACAACGACCTGGTCGGGAAAGGGTTTAATCTCAGCAAGTGTCCCATCGAGATCAAAAAAGTAAGCACAGTTTACAGATTGTTCAGGGGGTAAGATCAGTGATGCTGTCACCCGGTTATCCTCCTCATCATGGTCAGAACGCCACGCGGATCGCGGCGTATAGATGATGTATGACGGATATAAGTATAGACAGTGTGACCATGCTCGCCATTTGGAAAAACAATCGCCAGCCGGGTAGCGGCTGGCGACGGGCAGAAGCTAGACTAAAAAGTTAGGGTTTAAATCATCAAACGGTACGCTTCGCTTTTTGCTTGTAACGGTCGAAGATCACCGCCGCCAGCAGGATGAGGCCACGTACCACATACTGCGCGAACGGAGAGATATTCAGCAGGTTCATCGCATTCTCAACCGTACCCAGGATCAACACCCCGGCCACCACATATGAGATTTTTCCGATGCCACCTTTAAGCGAAACGCCCCCTAACACGCAGGCTGAAATCACGATCAACTCATAACCGATTGAGGTCATTGGCTGGCCGCTGGTCATACGCGATGCGAGGATAATCCCGGCAATGGCGGATACGAGACCGGAAAGAATAAAGATAATAATCTTGGTACGAACAACCGGAACCCCTGCCAGGCGCGCCGCCTCTTCATTGCCCCCAATAGCCAGCGTATTACGACCAAACGTGGTTTTGTTCAGCAGTAAACCAAAGACAATGAAACAAACGACAGTGATCCAGATAGGCGCAGGCAGACCAAACCAGTTAGCATAGCCGAGTGTAAAGAAACGCTCGTCTTCAATTCCGACAGCCTTACCGTCGGAGATAATATAAGCCAGACCACGTACAATCTGCATCGTCGCAAGAGTAGTGATCAGGGCGTTAATTTTTAACCGCGCAATCACGAACCCATTCACCAGGCCACACAGAATACCGAGCAGCAGTCCGGCAGCCACGCCAATCCACAAACTTTCAGTCATGTTAATGACTACGGCAGTGGTAACACCAGCACAAGCAATCACAGATGCGACAGACAGGTCGAAATCACCGGATGCCAGACAAAACAGCATCCCACACGCGACCATGCCCGACATCGATACTGCCAACCCCAGTCCCTTCATATTGATGAAGGTGGCAAAGTTTGGCACAAACAAGGAACAAACGAGGAACAGCACGGCGAACACCACCAGCATACCGTATTGATCCCAAATGCGGCCCAGATTTAGCGCCGACTTCGCTGCACCAGAACCCGATGTAGAAACGGAAGACATCATACTCTCCTTATTCAGGCTACAGCCTGGCTGACTTTAGGCATAGCAAGGCTCAACGCCTGGCGCTCATCCGCCTGTTCATGAAGTAACTCACCGGCAATTTCGCCTTCTCTCATCACCACAATACGATCGGCGACACCGAGCACTTCTGGCAGGTCACTGGAAGCAAACAATACGGCCACACCGCGCGCTGCGAGGGCATAAATCACGTTGTAAATTTCATGCTTGGCGCCTACATCAATGCCGCGTGTAGGCTCATCCAACAAAATCACCTTCATCTCTTCCGATAACCAACGACCGAGGATAGCCTTCTGTTGATTACCGCCGGAGAGATTCATGATCAGTTGCTCTGCACCCGGTGTTTTGATGTTGAGTGAACGAATATGGTGATCGGCATTGGTCTCTTCCCAGCCGTTGTTGATCACGCATCCCCCCAGAACATGCTTACGTCGTGCACTAATGTTGATGTTGTTGCGCACTGAATGGACCGGAATGATCCCTTCGGCTTTGCGATCCTCCGGGCACAGCATCATCCCTGCTTCAATGGCATGGCTTGGTTTACGGATATCGATAGGCTGTTCATCAATAAATACCTGGCCCGCCGTGATACGCGTACCACCGAATAGTCCTTTCATTAATTCGCTACGTCCGGCCCCCACCAGGCCAAACAGCCCGACAATTTCACCGCTTCGCACGGATAAACTGATTGGCGTACGAACGCCCGGGGCTTTTACCTCATGCAACCGCAGACGCTCTGTGCCATACGGTCTGGATTTCCAGCCATAGATATCCCCGAGGTCGCGCCCGACCATCGCCTGCACCAGCGCGTCGTGATCGACCTGCTGCATATCCGTGAACGTTTTGACGTAATGACCATCTTTAAACACAGTGATGGCATCGCTGAGAGCAAAAATCTCCTCCATACGGTGCGAAACGTACAGAATGATGCGTCCTTCGTTGCGCAGCTCACGGATGACACGAAACAGATTCTCAATCTCGCGAGCCGACAGGGAGCTGGTTGGTTCATCAAAGGCGATAATTTTGGCATTTCGCGCCAGCGCTTTTGCAATCTCTACCATCTGCCACTGACCAATGGAGAGGTATTTCAATGGAGTATCGGGATCGATATCCATTCCCAGATGCTTCAGCTGGATTCCTGCTTCATAGTTCAGCAGCGAGCGGTTCACAATCCCGCCTTTGTGCGGTAACTGCCCTAAATAAATATTCTCGGCAACGGTCATTTCCGGGACGAGATGCAGTTCCTGATAAATAATGGCGACGCCGGCGTTGAGCGCGGCAGTGGTATCCGCGAAGGAAACTTCCTGTCCGCGGATCGTCAATGATCCCGTCGTTGGCGCATAGTTACCGCTGAGAATTTTTAAGAGTGTTGATTTCCCGGCGCCATTTTCGCCCATCAGCGCATGCACCTGTCCGGCATAGCAGTCGAAACTGATATCCGTCAGCGCCTTAACGCCGGGGAACGTTTTGCCAATGCCGCGAAATGAGAGATACGGGGTAGACTGTTGCATAACGTCTCCGTGAGTCAGATCTTTATGCCGGAGGGGGGCTTTGCCTCATCCGGCCTTCTGAGGACGCAATTCGTAGGCCGGATAAGACGCGTTGACGTCGCATCCGGCATTTGTGTTACTTACCGCCTAAGCCTTTCTTCGCCAGCTCTTCTTTGAAGTTATCGCGGGTAATCAGCACCACATCCGTCACTTCAGTGAATGCCGGTGGCTCTGCACCTTTCGTTACCCAGTTGTAGAGCATTTCACTGGACTTGTAGCCGTGAACGTCCGGGCTTGGCAGCAGTGAACCGTAGAACCCGGTCGCTTCGCCTTTAGACAGTTCGCTTACTGCGTCAACGCCGTTGATACCAATACCAATTACGTTTGGTGCTTTGAAGCCCTGCCCTTCGGTCGCACGTACGCCGCCCAGCACGGTATTGTCGTTCATACCGACAATCAGCCAGTGTTTGACTTCAGGATGCTGAACCAGCATAGAGTTAGCGGCATCGAATGCGCCGGGGATATCATTTGATTTAGTCGGGACCTGATAGATCTGTTTTTCCGGGAAGCCAGCGGCTTTAAGCGCTTCCATTGAACCAGAAGTACGACGACGTGCGGTATCCAGTTCGTTGGCTGTAATGGCCATTACGGCGGTGGATTTCACATCCCAACCGCGTTTTTGCATCTCCTTGTACAGCTCCTGGCCCTGGCGCTCACCAATTTTGGTTGCCGCCATCATCACCAGCGGTACGGTATCCATCGGTTTACCTTTGGCGTTGGCAAACTGGTCATCGACGGCAATGACTTTCATATCGTAGCCACGCGCCTTAGCCATAATGGCTGGCCCCAGTTTTGGGTCTGGCGTACAAATAACAAACCCTTTTGCTCCACTTGCCGCCAGGCTGTCGATGGCGTTAAGGGTTTTCTCACCATCCGGGACGGCAATTTTAATCACCTCAAAACCAAGGTCTTTACCGGCTTTATCGGCAAATTTCCATTCAGTCTGGAACCACGGTTCTTCCGGCTGTTTGACCAGGAAACCGAGCTTCATGGATTCAGCGATAGCGGATTGTGACATAATGGCCGCCAGACCGATGGCAGCCAGCGCTTTAGTGAATTTGTGCATGGTTAACTCCAGCTTTAACGTTCTTTTATGTAGGATAAAATCAGACGATTTTTTGTAATTCGGACGTAAAACAAGGCATTACCTTTTATTGATAAGATCAATGCCAGTGCTGAGAGTATTTGTAGCGGGAAATTGATTCTCCATAAGAGAGCGGCATCACACCACAGAATTACAGTAATTGCGTACATAAATTCAGCGGGAAATGACATAAAAAAACGCGGTTTTGTCGACGGGAAAAAAGAGGAATAGCAGATTAGTCCATAACGTCAGCCAACGAATCCTTGTTCCCGAATACCGGAGTATTCGGGAAAATGATTACCATCGGTAATAAATGTGATCAGCGTGATCGCGAACCGGAATATCATCTCCCAATAGACGCGCCGCAAGCGTCAATGCAAAATCGAAAATATGCCCTAACCCTTTACCGCAAATCAGGTTGCCATCTTCCACAATCGGCGCATCGATATATTCCCCATCCGTTACGTTTTGCCACAGATCCCCCGAACACACGTAGCGACGCCCCTTCAGCAGGCCGTTGCCACCCAGCACGCGCGCAGCCGCGGAACACACCGGGCAAATGAGTTTTCCTGCCTCGTCATGGCGAGCGATAAACTGGATGACAGCCTTACTGGCGGCAAGATTAACGCTGCCCTGCGGCCCGCCCGGTAACACAACGGCATCGTAAAGATCCGTCTGACGCGCAGCCAGCGTGCTGTCCGTCACCATCGGCACGTCATGATAGCTCACCACCGCACGGGACTCGGCGCAGGCCAGTGTTTCAACTTCGATCTGCAGGCGGCGCAGAATATCAATGGTAACAATGGCTTCCGCCTCTTCAAAACCAGGTGCCAGTAGCACGGCAACCTTTTTCATACACACTCCTCGATTTTTCCAAATACACCAAACCATAAATGCCGAATCATTCAGGCGCTTAACTTTATTAATTTCCACAAAACTGATCTGGCGCAAAAAATTAGCCAGCAGATAACGTTCACCGACACGTCCCGATAATGAAATTTCTCCATCCCAAGGCCGGATAATCATCCGGTGAGAGACAATACCTGATTGTGAAATTCCATTTCGTGATATGAAACATCATTTCAATATTAATGCTTGGATTTAATCCCATAAATATCAATCTCTTATATTCACACCACTTATATACACAAGCAGAAAAATCACTAATATTGCTATGACAATATGTAAAAAATCATAAATACGCAGATTTAAGGATTTTCTTAAGTCGGAACAGGAGTTATGCTGAATCTCGATCGGGAGCGAATATAATTCGTGATCACTAAAGGACCGGCGGAACGGATTTATTCTGCTAACAGTTTTAATTGTACGTAGAGGTGATGTGTAGCGGCAGCCCGTTGCACTGACGTAAGTAACGTACATCCCCCTTTCTGGAAATAAGGATATTGATATGGCTGCAGTTGGAATTGTTCATAAACTCAACACACAAATGAACCTCGAGTTCTACGCATCGAATCTTTACCTGCATCTCAGTGAATGGTGTTACGAACACAGCCTGACTGGCACCGCAACCTTTCTACGCACTCAGGCACAATGTAACGTGACTCAAATGATGCGTATGTTCAATTTTATGAAAAGCGCCGGGGCTAACCCCATCGTCAAGGCAATTGATGTTCCGGGTGATGAACTAACTTCTCTTGAAGAACTGTTTCAGAAAACGCTGGATGAATACCAACAGCGTTACAGCAAGCTATCACGCTTGACCAATGAAGCAGAAGCCTTGAATGATGCAACAACCATTGATTTTCTTCACGATCTGGAAAAAGAGCAGCAGCAGGATGGCGTGCTGTTACAGACGATTCTTGATGAAGTCCGCAGCGCTAAACGTGCGGGACTGTGCATGGCGCAAACCGATAAGCATCTGCTGAACGTCGTGAACTATCAACATCACTAATCTTCAATTTTCATCATGTTAATGCCGGATAACGATGCGACGCACCTTATCCGGCTGGTGCTTAATTTTCTCTACGCTCACGCCTCTCATTCTGCGAGGCGCAAAAAAACCTTTCTAAAACCTGAAACAACGGTTTATTTTAGTGAGATTCATTCTGCGGCGTGAATTTCAACTCGATCAAGGCAACTGCTTTTTGTATTGCGCGCATAGTAACCGGATCGGCGCCCGCAGGATGGCTGGAGAAATCGATGCTTTTCAGTTGGCTGGACATTTTCTCCCGCACTTCTACTGGGGCAATAACATCAAGAACATCCAGAATCTGCTTGATAACCAGCTGACAGGCAACAACGTCCGAGAGCAGTTCCTGATCGGCATTCAGTGTTTGGGACATAGTGAGCTCCTTATAGAAAGGTCGTCATAGTACCTATTCAACGAACGAAACGATAGCCGCGCATGCATTACGAATGCGCTGGAAAATAAAAATAGATCCAGTCAGTTTCTTTTGAGATGGCAAGCACAACATGAGTGAACATTTAGCGGTTGAGAACAAACGCGGTCTATCCCCGGCTGCATTACTTGTTGCCGGGGCTTTCTTTATGGAGTTTATTGACGGCACGGTGATTGCCACTGCACTGCCCGACATGGCGAAGAGTTTTGCCGTGCAAGCGGTAGACCTGAACATAGGTATCAGCGCCTATCTGATCACCCTCGCGGTGCTGATTCCCGCCAGCGGCTGGATTGCGGATCGCTTCGGCGCCCGAAAGGTGTTTACCCTGGCGCTGGCGATATTTACTCTCGCCTCGGTTTTATGCGGTTTTTCCGAAAGCCTTGAGAGCTTTGTCGCCATGCGAATCTTACAGGGTGTAGGTGGCGCGCTAATGGTTCCGGTTGGCCGACTTGCGGTATTGCGTACCACGCCTAAACATCAGTTGATCACCGCTATTGCGACCCTGACCTGGCCCGCGTTAGTCGCCCCCATCATTGGCCCTCCCCTTGGCGGATTCATTACCAGCTATGCCAACTGGCGTTGGATCTTCTTCATCAATGTACCGCTCGGGATACTGGCGATTGCGCTGGCGCTACGTTTTATCCCGGATATTCATGACAACGAGCGCCGCCCATTTGATATAACGGGATTTATCGCAACCTCTGTTGCGATGGTAAGCCTGGTGTATGCCATGGAGTTACAGGGAACCCAACAGCCTCAGGGCTGGCTGACCGCCGGACTTTTGGCGCTAGGAACAGTGACATTTCTGTTTGCCCTGCATCATTTTCGTCGCGCCGCATGGCCAATGATTCGCCTTGATGCCATGAACGTCCCTACTTTTCGCGTCACCATGTATGGCGGATCGCTGTTTCGTGCCTCTATCAGCGCCGTGCCGTTTCTGCTGCCGTTAATGTTTCAGGTAGGTTTTGGCATGAACGCTTTTCACGCGGGTTCGCTGGTGCTGGCGGTATTTGTGGGCAATCTGACGATTAAACCGGCCACCACACCGTTGATACGTTGGCTGGGCTTTAAGAAACTGCTGTTGATTAACGGTGCGCTTAACGTTCTGGCGCTGCTGGCCTGTGCATTAATTACGCCGCAGACTCCCGTGTGGGTTATTTTGCTGGTGTTGTATCTGGGCGGTGTGTTCCGCTCAATTCAGTTTACCGGCGTCAGCACGCTTGCCTTCGCGGACGTCCCCGCGGCACAAATGAGCTACGCTAATACGCTGTTCAGTACAGCGACACAATTAGCGGTAGGATTGGGCATTTCTTTAGCCGCTATTGGGATCCGCATTGGCGATGTGGTGAGTGAAAGGCTGGCATTGGGCAATATTCCAGGGATCAGTTTCCGGCTGGCCTTTGTCGCTATTGCCATTATTTGTCTGGTAGGTATGGTGGATTCGCTGCGACTCACCCGTGATGCAGGAAGTGCAGTATCGAACAAGAACAAGTAGCCCGGAGGGTGAACGCTGCCGGGCCAACAGGATTTAGCCAATTACCTCGCGTACAAACGCTTCGATTGCTTTGTCCTGGCAGTTTTCAAAGAAGCACTGCTGGAAGCGCGGGCCCGATACAGCGGTTTTCACCAGCTCAGGATCGATAGCGCGCAGCGTGTCCAGATAATTTTCTTTTACTACAGCCGCTTTCACCTGATTCAGAATACCGGCGTTACGCACCTGCGGCTCTTTACGCTCCGGTGGGTAGCCTTCGCCGTTACGCCCGGTGAACGCTTTTTCAAACATATAGCGCACATTCAGCTCAGCACCCCAGCCAAAACCTTTGGCGAATGCCAGAGAAAGCGCGTTGCCGTTGTTGATCTGAGAGAACAAGAACGCATCTGCAGGATCGAGGCAATAACCACACACCACACCCGGATGGATATTCAGTGACATCATTGCCCCCTGGCCCGTGCCGCAACCGGTGACCACGAAATCAACCGCTTTGGAATTAAGCAGGATGCTGGCCATAATTCCTAAATGGATGTAGGTCAGATGATGATCATTTTCATCGCTCATCCCAACGTTATAGACCGGAAAACCTTTCTCATCCGCAACGGCTTTAAGCTCGTTATGGATGATGGCGTTTTTGCTTGCCTGGCTGTTTTCCATCATCAATGCAATTTTCATTCTGTACTCTCCTGAATGCACTGCGGTAGCCCGCTGAAAGTCATAACATTCAGCCACATTACTATTTTGCAATCACACTTTCAAATTTAATGAAATTTTGTTTTAAAAAACAAAGTTGCGCTCACATTCTTGTCTGAACAGTTCAGAATTGCCTCAAACGAATGACCTCGTTGTGATTAATCACAGGTGATCTTCGGGCTATTCAAGCCATTGATGAGGGCCTCTGTATGCCATGATAGTGTATCTTCGAACTTTCAGAGCGATCTCATGAAGACCTTTATCCTAGCGCTTTTGCCGCTCGTGCTGACAGGATGCACAATTACAAAACAGGCGCAGGTCAGCGAAGCCAGCGCCATCACTGGTGTGGTTCGCCTGACTTATAATCAGGCCATGTTACAAACAGCACGTACCGATGACTACGTTACCCAAGGGACAGCCACCAAAGAGTGTCAGCGCCTGGGCTATGCCAGCGCTGAAGCGTTTGGTCAGCCGGTGTCAACCTGCAGCGTATATGCAGGCTCTCTGTGCTTAAATACCAAAATTACACTCGCCTGGCAGTGTCATGGTGTCGCAGTATCGCAATCCCCCTCATTCAATTATTAATATTTCCGACCAGCACATTTTTGCTGGTCTTTTACCACTTTATTATTTATATCCCCCGCTTAATATCGTTAATGCGTTTTATTCCCATTCGCATTTTTAATAAATAAATTTATTATTTTACCTTTTGCAAATAATTAAATAACAAATTATAGTGACGCCACGTCAATATATAATAATGTTTGTGGAGCAGAACCATGCTGAAAACAGAAATGATCGACCAACTGAATGAGCAAATGAATCTTGAATTATATTCATCTCTGCTCTACCAACAGATGAGCGCGTGGTGCAGCTATCACAGCTTCGAAGGTGCCGCCGCGTTTTTGCGCCGTCACGCTCAGGAAGAGATGACGCACATGCAGCGTCTGTTCGATTACCTGACCGATACCGGCAGCTTGCCGCGTATTAATACCGTTTCTTCCCCTTTTGCTGAATATGCGTCTCTGGATGAACTGTTCCGTGTCACTTACGAACACGAGCAGCTGATCACCCAGAAAATTAATGAGCTGGCACACGCGGCAATGACCCACCAGGATTATCCAACCTTTAATTTCCTGCAATGGTATGTTGCCGAGCAGCATGAAGAAGAGAAATTATTTAAATCTGTTATTGATAAGCTGTCGCTGGCAGGGAAAAGCGGCGAAGGTCTTTATTTCATCGATAAAGAACTGGCTACACTTGATACGCAGAATTAATATTTTGGGGTAATGAAGACAACCCGCCATCATTACCCATTAAAATCAGTGACGGCAGATCTTGCTTTCGTGCGTGGAGAAGCCGTCTTCTTTTGCAATAAACTTTCCCTTCGCCGCTAAAAATGCCACCAGCTCGCCTGCCGTCATATCTGACGCGGAACAAGTGTGAAAACGCGCCTGCTCGCCGAAACGTGCCGTAATCGCCGCTTCAAGGCTGGCATTTGAATACTGCTCGCCTGATTCAATCATCATGTTGAGCACTTCGTGACCGTGAATAGATTCCATACTACCTCCTCAATAAAGACCGTAGCCTAATGTGAACCGCACGGCGCTGCTTTGCGCTAACGCAGGTTTATCCGCAGATAAATGTCATTTGTTATACATCTTAATGGTCAAAAAATCGTAAACATTAATGTACAACCATTGTAACGACGATTTGACGAAAATAGCGTTTTGCCTTAACCTGCGCCGCAGATATAACCGTTGATTATCTCTGGGACAGAGGAAAGCGTGAAAAACAGAACCCTGGGTAGTATTTTTATCGTGGCGGGAACCACGATTGGTGCCGGTATGTTGGCAATGCCGTTGGCTGCGGCAGGCGTGGGGTTTAGCGTCACGTTGGTATTGTTAGTCAGTCTTTGGGCGTTGATGTGCTACACCGCGCTGCTGCTGCTTGAAGTATATCAACATGTCCCGGCAGACACCGGGCTGGGTACGCTGGCAAAACGTTATCTTGGTCGTTACGGACAATGGGTAACGGGCTTTAGCATGATGTTTTTAATGTATGCCCTGACGGCGGCGTACATCAGTGGTGCAGGTGAACTGCTGGCCTCCAGCATCAGCGACTGGACCGGAACAAATATATCCCCGACAACAGGCGTACTGCTGTTCACCTTTGTTGCCGGTGGCGTGGTTTGTGTTGGGACCTCGCTAGTCGATCTATTCAACCGTCTGCTATTCAGCGCCAAGATAATCTTCCTGGTGGCGATGCTGGCTCTGTTAATGCCGCATATCCATAAAGTGAACCTGCTTACGCTGCCGCTGCAACAGGGGCTGGCGCTCTCCGCAATCCCGGTCATCTTCACCTCGTTCGGTTTTCACGGCAGTGTCCCCAGTATCGTCAGCTATATGAACGGTAACATCCGTAAACTGCGTTGGGTGTTTATTACGGGTAGCGCTATTCCACTGGTCGCCTATATCTTCTGGCAACTGGCGACGCTTGGCAGCATTAACTCGACAACGTTCATGGGGCTTTTAGCCAACCACGCAGGCTTAAACGGCTTATTGCAGGCATTGCGTGAAGTCGTGGCTTCGCCGCACGTCGAACTGGCGGTACATCTGTTTGCCGACCTCGCGCTGGCAACCTCTTTCCTCGGCGTTGCATTGGGATTATTTGACTACCTGGCCGACCTCTTCCAGCGCCGCAATACCGTAGCGGGAAGAATGCAAACCGGCGTGGTGACCTTCCTGCCGCCGCTGGCATTCGCGCTGTTCTATCCGCGTGGTTTTGTCATGGCATTAGGGTATGCGGGCGTTGCCCTGGCGGTGCTGGCGCTGCTCATTCCCTCGATGCTGGCATGGCAAAGCAGAAAACAGAATCCGCAGGCCAACTACCGCGTAGCCGGCGGTGCTCCGGCGCTGGCGCTGGTATTCTTGTGCGGCATTGTGGTGATCGCAGTACAGTTTTCTATTGCAGCAGGATTACTACCAGAAGTGGGTTAAAACAAAGGGGCTTTCGCCCCTTTCTGTTAATGCAAACAGCACTGCTTATATTTCTTGCCGCTGCCACAGGGGCAAGGGTCATTGCGCCCTACTTTGGCATCCACTTTCACCGGTACTTTGACCGGCGTTTCCTGAGGATGCGCCATCCAGTATGCATGCAGGTCCAGCGCAGCCAGGCGGATAGCATCGACGCTCTCTTCAAACGCTTCAGGTGTCAATTTCTCAACCACCGCAAAGTTCTCTTCCGTACCGTGCAGCGCAATAGCCTCAAGTGCTGGTTTTAACGTGTCCGGTAACGCGGACCAGTCTGACAGTGCAACGCCGCGCATATAACCAAAGCACCACTCTTCAACGATGGTCAGTTCATGCTCGTCAATTTCACGCAAACCAAACAACGGCTCAAACTGCTCAGGATATTCATCCAGACGATCGGCCGTATCCGCCATATGTTGAAACGCCAGGTTCATGAAACGCGTCATTTCTTTTTCGGAGGACCAGCGAGGGACATACTGCGCGCCCCCCCAAATAGCGACCAGCCACTGCTCTGGTTCAATTTCATACGGTGAACTCAGCACCGCCGTCAGCAAACCATCCAGTTCTGACACATCCAGAATAGCCTTGTCTGTATTGTACTTAGTCAGTACATCATCCAGCCATTCCAGTTCGCTCTCGTTTAATGGTCCCGTTTTCATAACGCTTTTCCTTAGTCAAAAAATCTTGCCTGTGATCATCCTACATGGCTGGAGGGATAACAGATACAAATGGGCATATGCGGCATACAGTTGCCGCCTGTTCAGGTTAACAGGAAACGAGGGGAATTCCGGAAGTTAACGCACAAAAGAGAACACTAAGCCGCCGGGCATCATACCGGGAAAATACAATAAAACCACCCGCAGGTGATTTACTGTTGTTCAATACGGTTGAGCGTTGCGGTATAGCCCGTTTTCGCTATCGCGTTAAGTAAAGTATCGGTTGGGAAACCTTCTGGCACTATCGCTTCTGCTTGTCGGGTTTTTAGGGAGGACTTTGCTTTAATCACGCCGTCAGTTTCACGTAGCGCCTGATTGACCGAAATAACGCATAGCGAGCAGGTCATATTTTGTATATCCAGCACCACTTTTTGATTGGCCGCCTGAGCCCACAGCGGTAATAGCAAGCATGCAAATAACGTGAAGATCTTCATTCAAATACCTCATAAAACCAGGCAACAAGCGTTGGGTAAAATAGCACCGGCAAAATCAACGCCAGCGCGCACCAGTAGAGAACGCGCGCTTGCTTCAGAGTTAGCCAGCCGGAGCACCACAGCCGCCTGGAGAAATAGAGCCGCCAGAAAACATGCAGTAATAAGCCCAATGACACCAGCATCAAGGGAATTCGCAAAAACTCAAACTGGGTGAAAACAGCAAAGCTCGCCGCCGAAATACCAAACAGCAGGTAGAGCAGCGGTCCAACGCAGCATAAGCCCGCGGTGACGGCAGCTATCGCGGCCGTCAACAGGGTGAGTCCCGCCCCTTTAGCGTTGTTCTGTGGCGACATAACTGTAGGAGAACGCTTTAGGATCATAGAAATTGATCGGGTCGCCATCAACTTCAGCATAAGGATAACCAAAGTTGTTCACCGCGCCCTGCTCCGTTGCCGGATACAGCTCGAAATCACGCCCGTAGTTGAATCCAACCCAGTTCATTTCCCAGTTACCAAACAGGTAAGTGTTTACCGCCTGGACATCGGCGTCCTGATGCGATTTTTTCTCTGCCAGACGCATTTTGGTCACATCAGCAGGATCGCAAGGTAACCAACCGTAACCGGCCAGATAGAACTCGGCACGACAATGTTGCCCACCGCTCACATCAGCAACGCCTGCGCTGTCTGCTTTGCCAAATGCACTTTTCGAGTAACGTTCGAGCTTATTGGCTTTGCCCAGACGGATACCAAACAGTTCACGCGCCGGAATGCCGCTGGCACGCGCCAGAGCCACAAAAACGGAGCTCATGTCGGTGCATTTTCCTTTGAGCTTACCGCTTTTTAAGATCTCCGCTACATCCCCCGTGCCGCAGCCGATAACGTCGTTATCGCGCTCCATATGGCTACTCACCCACTCGTAAATCAGGCGTGCTTTTTTCAGCGGATCCTGCTCATTACCGGTGATTTTACGTGCGGTTTCCAGAACCAGCCCATCAACTGGGGTATGTGCCGTCGGCAAAAGGTACGGTTTTACATCCAGCGGGTAAATAATCTTCTCCGGCGCTTGCCAGGTTTTCAACGCGTCCTGCTTCAGCGGTTCCCAGTCGGCGGTTTCAATGTCGATATCAACGTTAATCAACAGTTCGCCCTGCGAGTCAGGCCAGGTGGCAAACAGCGTTTTCGCGCCATAAGTATTATTAGTGGTGACATACGCTTGCTTATAGTTTCCGCTAAAGGCAAGCGCCGTCATTTGTTGAAACGCGGTATCTACAGGAAGCGGGATCCACAGTTTTACTACACCGCTCGAGCCCTTAGGAGGGTTAAGTTTATAGGTCTGGGATAACACAAAGCGCCGACGCGCGACTGGTGCAACGGATGGCTCAGCGGCGCGAACCGTCTGACTAATAACCGCAGGACCGACTAAACCGGCGGCCGAAAGGAGAACGCTATTTTTGAGAAATTGTCGACGTTGCATTGCTGTCTGTCCATGTTGTAAGAGTTGAACTACGGCTAAGCAGGTAAAAACCGTATACGATCATCACAGCAGACAGACGCTGACATAAAAAGGTGAGCCGATGGAGGTTATTCATCAATAACAGACCTGTTAACTGTGAATGAAATAAGATACTACAAGGTCGCTATTAAGCCATTTACAGGCAAAAAAGTACAGCAGTGAGCGGATATCAATCTGCCAGCCCCCTTCTTATGAAACAAACTCAGCGTAAATCCTGTCTATATTTAACTGCAACCATAGCGGAAACAACCCTACCCCTAAAACCCGTTTCTTATCTTTGGAGGACATAAAAATGGCAATGAGAATACTGTCTATCGATGGTGGCGGGATCAGAGGCATCCTGCCGGGTATGCTACTTGTGGCACTGGAGAAGAAATTGCAGGATATATCACAAAATCCTGCCGCCAGAATTGCGGATTACTTCGATCTCGTTGCCGGTACCAGTACCGGGGCCATTCTGTGTTCTGCTTACGTTTGCCCTGATGCGAAAGGAAAGCCCAAGTTCTCCGCTCAGGAAGCCGTCAATTTCTACCTTCAGGATGGGGATGAAATTTTTGATGTCGGCGTCTGGAAAACAATCAGTTCACTGGGTGGTGCTAGCGATGAAAAATATTCTGCAAAGGAGCTGGAGAGGGTATTAAAAACAGCATTTGGTGAAACAAAAATCAGTGAATTATTAAGACCAACCTGCTTTGTTTCTTATGACGTGAGCAGTCGTCTTCCTGTTATTTTCAAACAACACTCCGCCCTCGCCAAGAATCGGGACTTCCTGGTCAGGGATGCTTTACGGGGTACCTCAGCAGCTCCCACCTATTTCGAGGCAGCGCGTATTTATTCATTACCCCCGGTACCCGAAAAATTTGTCCTGGTTGATGGCGGTGTGGTGGCAAACGACCCGGCACTCTGCGCCTATTCCGAAGCGATTAAATTCAGTAATGTCGCTGGCATTAAGGATATGATTATTGTCTCACTGGGCACTGGCAAGAAATTGCAGGGGTATTCTTATTCCGAAGTTAAGGACTGGGGCCCCTTTGGCTGGGCAAAACCGGCTATTGATATCGCGCTAGAGGGGGGGCCACAGATGACCGCGTATTATCTGCAACAAATTGCCTCAACGGTAAAAAACTCTAAATACTACAGAATTCAGCCTGAACTATACGGCGCCGATCCAACGCTGGATAACGCATCGCGTGAAAACTTAGAACTTCTGCGCAAGGCAGGCCTACAAAATGCCGCCGTGTATGATAAGAAATTGACTGAGATCGCTAAGTTATTAATCAGTAGTGGAGGCAATTTTAAATATCAGGACGCTAATTAATCCTCAACGCTGACTGAACTCAAAATATATGTACATTCGTTGCCAGCTTACGGGCTAACCCTCTGGCCCCTTCGCGCATGACCGTATCGTGATTCCAGCGAAAAACGGGTGCCGCCAGCGGGGCCAGGTAATTCATCCAACGAATCGTGGTGCGAACATTCCAGTCATATCTGACGATGGTCTCAGCGCCACTGGCAGAAAAATACCACACACCTCGCCCTTCTACCGCCCCACTGGCTTGTCCCTCAAGCAGCGAGCAAGGCAGAATATTTAACACGTTGATGTCAAAGGTTAAGCGATAGGGAAGCGCTCCTTTCCAGGTATAACGATGCAGCGCCCCAATGCCCTGTACATCACCTTTTTTAATTTCAACAATGCGTTCCAGACTTTCCCACCATTCAGGCCACTGATCGGGATGAGAAAAAACATCCCATACCTCCTGAATAGAAGCCTCAACCCGCCAGACGGTGGAAAACTGATAGTCAGCCATAATACAGCCTCCTTCAGGGTGAGAAGAAATTGGCAGGAAAACGGATATTAATGACAAAAGCATCCAGAAGCACGGTTTCTAATCGCTGCCCATCTGGCGCATAGCTGATCACTTTGGCAGGGAGTCCGTGATAATTATCCAGCCAGACGTCATAGCGGTGAACACCATCAACCACCATTGTTCCAGGCCCAACCACAGATACGTGCGTCGTCGCCCGTCCTGCAAGGTTTTCCTTACCAACAGTGGTCATTGTCCCTTCGCGTTGCAGATGACGAATATTGCCCAACAACACGCCGATATCAGAGCGATCCACCCGATGACCACGCTCATCCTGGATCAATGAATTAGTAGGCGACAGGCGCAAAATAGGCAAAGAACCCACACCAAATGGCCATAACGTCACTTTACCGCTGACAGGATTAAAGATAAGCACCGCTCCTGAATGCGGTTGGGTAAAATCCATCCGCACATACCCAGGCTTTTGAAAGCTATAGCGAATAATTTTGCTTTCATCGGATGGCGACGAAGAGCGCATCATGACCTGATAAGACGTCAGGTTCTTAAATGACTGTTGAGAAATTGCGATGGGATCCATAGACCTGGCATTCTGCGAAAAGATATTCCCTTTTTCCACCGAATATGCTGCACAACTAAAGGTGAGCAATGCTGCGAACATGACTATCGGAGAAGATGAAATGTTCATAGCTGCCCCCTGAACCAGCGCGATTGGCAAACAGGAGTTATCACCTGCCGACTGTTTTTATTATAGTTCTTAACTGCGCGGCACTACTCTTCCGGCCCCTCAGACTCAGTATGGACAGCAGGTTTAAATTATTGGTTTTCTTTTCAGTTGAGATGAAAACATAAAGCTATACTTTAATAGCCATACTTTTAATAGGTATTAATCATGAAACTGCCATCGGTATTTTCATGCGCCGTTCTCATATTACTGCTGCTGTCGTCAGCTTCTGCCACATCCAGCGCGTTACAAAACCAGGCCGTCAGAGAGCAAGAGTTAAGCGCGGCACTTCGAGCCGGTAATGGCGTGATCATCATTGGCGGGACGGATGATTTCGTTTTCACGTTCAGGGCACGAAACCAAATCCACAGACACCTGGCGATACAGGATGACTTTGGCGATCCCATCCTGATGAATGGTTTCCAGGACCACAACTATAATCCCGCCCGCGATGGTTTTATCAACAACCCTGCCCGAGGGGGCTTTATGTTTAACGCGCCGATTCGGCGATAGATTGATGTGCAATAGTGAGTTCTATGCTTGTAAAAAACAGGCACAAAAAAACCACCCGTAGGTGGTTTCACGACACTGCTTATTGCTTTGATTATTCTGTTCTTTCCCATGGTACCCGGAGTGGGACTTGAACCCACACAGCGCGAACGCCGAGGGATTTTAAATCCCTTGTGTCTACCGATTCCACCATCCGGGCTCGGGAAGAAATTGGAGGCGCGTTCCGGAGTCGAACCGGACTAGACGGATTTGCAATCCGCTACATAACCGCTTTGCTAACGCGCCGAAATCTTCTGGCTTTTCAGCCGACATCCGCTATTGCCGATGCCTCTAATTTGGAGCGGGAAACGAGACTCGAACTCGCGACCCCGACCTTGGCAAGGTCGTGCTCTACCAACTGAGCTATTCCCGCATCACCAAGTAACTTTGTTAATCACTTGATTTTGTTATCGTCTGGCAATCAGTGCTGCCGTTCGATGCGTTGCATTCTACTTACCTGACGCAATGAGTCAACGATATTTTTCACCACTAACGATCGTTTGCTGAAATTTGCGTCGAAACGATCACTGATCAAGCAAATCTCCACGTGCAGCGCTCAAATACTGGAACATTGACCACAAAGTCAGTATCGCGGCGACGAAGAAAAGTGCGATCCCAGCATACTCAACCCAGATATTTGGACGCCACAGCAGCCAGGCCAGTGCAGCCATTTGCGAAGTGGTTTTCACTTTACCAATCCAGGATACGGCTACGCTGCTGCGTTTACCCAGTTCGGCCATCCATTCACGTAGTGCAGAGATGATGATTTCACGCGCAATCATTGTTGCGGCAGGGAGCGTCACCCACCAGCTGTGGTAATGCTCTGTCACCAGTACCATCGCAATAGCTACCAGCACTTTATCAGCGACCGGATCGAGGAAGGCGCCAAAACGCGTGCTTTGGTTCCAGCGGCGAGCCAGAAAACCGTCAAACCAGTCTGTGACCGCTGCGATACAGAAGATCAGCGCACAAACAAAGGGAGCCCAGGTGAATGGCAGGTAAAAAGCCAATACAAAGAATGGGATCAGGATGACGCGAAACAGCGTGAGCAACGTAGGGATATTAAATTGCATATGACGGATAACTATCTGTTGTCAGTGAAATTACCCCTATGTTGCTACAGAGGGCCTAATGTTTCAACGAGTAGAAGATCTTTTCTGCCAGAGCTTGCGAAATACCCGGCACTTTTGCAATTTCTTCGATACTTGCATTACGAAGACCTTGCAAACCTCCCATATATTTCAACAACATCTGGCGACGCTTCGGCCCGACACCTTCGATGGTCTCAAGCGTGCTGGTACTTTTCACTTTCGCCCGCTTTTTACGATGCCCGCTAATCGCATGATCGTGAGATTCATCGCGGATATGCTGGATAACGTGTAATGCAGGCGAATCCGGCGGCAGACTAAAGCCCTCACCTTCCGGCTCAAAGAACAGTGTTTCCAGACCGGCTTTACGATCGGCCCCTTTTGCCACCCCCAGCAAGAGTGGGTGCTGTTTGTCCCAGGGAACGTCCAGTTCAGCAAAAACGGCTTTCGCCTGCCCTAACTGACCTTTACCGCCGTCGATCAATATGACGTCCGGAATCTTACTTTCTTCAATCGCCTTACCATAACGCCGACGTAAGACCTGATTCATCGCCGCATAATCATCACCCGGCGTAATGCCGGTAATATTGTAACGCCGATATTCTGCACGCAGCGGGCCATTGGCATCAAAAACCACGCAGGAGGCTACCGTCTGTTCCCCCATCGTATGGCTAATGTCGAAGCACTCCATACGCTTCACCGCAGGTAACTTCAATACGGAGGCCAGCGCCGTCAGACGTTGCGTAATCGTCGACTGTTGAGAAAGTTTCGTGGTGAGCGCCACTGCCGCGTTGGTCCGCGCCAGCTTCAGATAACGCGCGCGATCCCCTCGCGGTTTCGTCTGCACGTTAATCTTCCGTCCGGCCAGTTCAGACAGAGAGTCTGCCAGCAGGGTTTTATCGCTAAGATTGAAATCGAGCAGGATCTCCCCGGGTAAGGTACGCATCTGGCTCCCCTGCAGATAAAACTGCCCGACAAAGGTTTCGACGACCTCGCCGAGTTCCGTACCACCGGGTACTTTAGGGAAATAGCTGCGGCTGCCCAGCACTTTACCCTGGCGAATAAACAGAACGTGCACACAGGCCATGCCGGCGTCAAACGCCACGCCAATGACGTCCAGATCGTCTCCAGTATTAGAGACAAACTGTTTTTCGGTCACGCGGCGTACGGCCTGGATTTGGTCACGAATTCGCGCAGCCTCTTCAAATTCGAGATTTTGGCTGGCCTTTTCCATGCGGGTGATCAGCTGTGTTAATACCTGATCGTCTTTTCCGGACAGGAACAGACGAACATACTCGACTTGCTGAGCATACTCTTCCTCGCTCACCAGACCCGCGACACACGGGCCGAGACAGCGGCCAATCTGATATTGCAGACAAGGTCGAGAACGGTTGCGATAAACGCTGTTTTCGCACTGGCGGATAGGGAATATTTTCTGCAACAGCGCCAACGTTTCACGCACCGCATAACCGTTAGGGAACGGTCCAAAGTACTCGCCTTTGGCATGCTTTGCCCCACGATGCATCGCCAGACGCGGGTGGGTATCGCCGCTAAGGAATATAAAGGGGTAGGATTTATCATCACGCAGCAATACGTTATAACGCGGCTGATATAGCTTGATGTAGTTGTGCTCAAGCAATAACGCTTCGGTTTCAGTGTGCGTTACCGTGACATCAATCTGCTGGATTTGCGCGACCAGCGCTTCGGTCTTGCGTGACGCAAGATTACTACGGAAGTAGCTGGAAAGCCTTTTTTTCAGGTCTTTCGCTTTCCCGACATAGATAACCGTTCCGGCGGTATCATACATACGATAGACGCCGGGCTGGCTGGTCACGGTTTTCAGGAACGCTTTGGCATCAAACTGATCTGTCACTGGCTTGCTAATGTCTCCGCATTACACAGGCCATGGCGAATTGCCAGGTGAGTCAGCTCTACATCGCCATGAATGTTTAATTTACTGAACATTCGATAGCGATAGCTGTTCACCGTTTTAGGACTAAGATTCAGTTGCTCTGAGATCTCATTAACCTTCTGACCTTTGGTGATCATCAGCATAATCTGCAACTCGCGTTCAGACAAACTGGCAAACGGGGTTTCCGTTTTCTCAGGCTCAATCTGGCTGAGCGCCATTTGCTGAGCGATATCGGAGGCAATATACCGTTGCCCGGAAAAAACCGAACGAATCGCACTCACTACTTCCTGGGGGGCAGCGCCTTTGCTGAGATACCCTGCGGCCCCTGCCTGCATAACTTTTGCAGGTAATGGGTTTTCGGTGTGTACCGTCAACATGATCACTTTAATGTCTGCCGTAGAACGCGCAATTTTGCGGGTTGCTTCCAGACCGCCAATACCGGGCATATTCATATCCATCAGCACAACGTCAACGGAATTTGAGCGGCACCATTTTACCGCATCTTCACCGCAGCACGCTTCGCCGACAACTTTTATGCCTTTTATATCTTCCAGAATGCGTCGTATCCCTGCGCGCACCAGTTCGTGGTCATCAACAAGAAAAACGTTGATCAAAGGAATATCTCCAGAATAGGGATAACGCTACCGATAGTTAATCGGTCCTATGTTAACGGGTTTTATCTCAACTTTGAAATGTAAAAAACGCCCGACTTTCGATTTTGCTCTCGTTTTTGGAAATTAGATTGTACGACGAGTGGAAACTTTCAGTACTGGTAACCTTTTGCCACGGTTATATCTGTGTAGCTGTTTCATAATGGTGACAAAAAGATCATATTCCTTCGTTGAATGCAAACCAGGCAGTCAAAGTTGTAACAATAATTAACGAGGAAAATACTCGAAATAAACAACATGTGGAGAAAATATATGCACTGCAACATGTTGTTTATTTTAATGTCCACAACATTGGTCCGCGCAAAAAACAACCACAGATATTTTTAGCCTCGCTTATGGTATACTCCGCCGCCTTAAGATTTGACATCGCACTTTTTCATTGAAACATAACGAGGAAAATAAATGAGTACGCCTGACTTTTCCACTGCTGAGAATAACCAGGAACTGGCCAATGAAGTCACCTGCCTGAAAGCCATGTTAACGCTGATGCTGCAGGCAATGGGTCAAGCCGATGCAGGCCGCGTGATTCTTAAAATGGAAAAACAGCTCGCGCTGATTGAAGATCAATCACAGGCTGCGGTATTTTCCAACACGGTTAAGCAAATTAAACAAGCTTACCGCCAGTAATAAGAAACCGGCTGATAGCAATGCTCTCAGCCGGTTTTGCGTCTGACACTCAGAACGATAATTTACTCAGATAAGCCCGGTTGCCGCGGCATAACAGGCTATCTGCGTTTTGTTTGGCGCATTGAATTTCTTTTGCATATTCTTCTGGTGGAAGTTCACGGTATTTTCAGAAATCGACAGAATGATGGCTATCTCTGAAGAGGTTTTCCCCTCAGCCGTCCATTTCAATATTTCCTTTTCCCGCTTGCTAAAACGCATCTCTGGCGCCATAACCATGTCATCTTCCAGTCGCGTCAGTACAGACAGACTTTCCCGTACCAGAAGCTGCATCCTGAGCTCCACTTCATCGCTCGCAAGGCGACTGTTACGGATACTTGCACGCGATACAGATAAAAAGCCCAACGCCCGGTTAGGCAACATTAAGCATTGCGTCATCCCTTTGCGTAAACCGTGATTGCGCGCGGCGTCCCACAAAGGTTGCGCATCGCGAAAAAGAGTATCGTTCCAGGGTAAATGCCCCTGGCTGAAGTTTTCAGGTTTCAGCACCGGATCAATAGCAAAATAATTTTCGGACTGATAATGCGCCACCCATGCTTTGGGATAGGTAGTATGAAGTGACGTTTTAGGTCGGGTAAAAGGTACCGGATGACGAACACAGAGCGCGTAGAAATCAAACTCTAAGTGCTGCGTCTGTTGTTGTAATTCCGTATAGACATCCTCTGCCGTCGCCATTTCCTGAAAGCGTAACAGCATGCTCCGTCGCCAGGTGAAGAAATCAAGATCCTGCATACTAAGTGGTAATGCCCCTGAGATTGATAATCATCCAAACATATGAAACAAGCTAACACATAAATGTATTTTATATATGCAAATTATCGGACAAATGAACAATTACTTGAGTATTACTCAACAGCGGAAGTAAGTAACAGAATCAAATGTTAATAATAAAGCAATAATTATAAATAGTTATGCGAAGAGCACTCGCCAGAAACAATCCCGGCGAGTGCCATATACACTATTTATTGCATCAAAAACTTTTCAAGAAACTGACGGGTACGTGGCTGCTGCGGATGCGTGAATAAGGATTTTGCTGGTCCCTGCTCTACTATCCGTCCTTGATCCATAAATATCGCTCTATCGGCAACATCGCGAGCAAAGCTCATTTCATGCGTCACAATTACCATGGTGCGTTTTTCCTGCGCCAGTTGGCGGATGGTATTAAGTACCTCGCCAACCAGTTCAGGATCAAGCGCGGAGGTCGGTTCATCAAAAAGAATAACCTCAGGTCGCATCGCCAGCGCTCGGGCAATCGCTACGCGCTGCTGCTGTCCACCCGATAAACGCCGCGGATAGCTGGTTTCTTTACCTGCCAGCCCGACTTTCGCCAGCAATTCACGCGCACGAGCTGTCGCTTCAGCTTTTGGTTCACCTTTGACTATCACCGGCCCCTCAATAATGTTTTCCAGCACTGTCCGATGGGGAAACAGATTAAAGTTCTGGAACACAAAACCGACGTGCTGGCGTAACTGACGAATCAGCCCTTTCTGCTGGGTCAACGAACGCGCGGTATCAATGGTAATCTCACCCACTTTAATGGTGCCCGCCTCCGGTTGCTCCAGCAAATTAATGCTACGCAGCAGCGTGGTTTTGCCCGATCCGCTCGGCCCGATAATCGCTATTACTTCACCAGGTTTGACGTCAAGATCGATCCCATGCAGCACCGTTTGCCCATGAAATTTTTTGACCAGGTTTCTGACTTCGATAGCACTCATTTCGGCTCTCTCTCCTGGCGGTTCAGTTGTTCTTCAAAATAGTTTTGCAGCGCAGAAAGCACCGTCGCCATCACCCAGTAAATCAACGAGGCCGCCAGATACATCGTAAAGACTTCCAGCGTACGCGAGGTAATCAGCTGCGCCTGACGGAACAGTTCCGGTACCTGAATAGTGGCGGCCAAAGAGGTATCTTTCACCAGACTGATAAAGCTGTTGCTCAGCGGCGGCAGCGCAACGCGCGCAGCCTGTGGCAGGATTGCCCGGCGCATGGTCTGCCAGCGCGTCATACCAATACTGGCACCCGCCTCCCACTGTCCTTTGTCGATGGAAGAGATTGCCGCACGCAGGGTTTCCGCAGCGTAGGCGGCTGTATTAAGCGACAAGCCAATCATCGCCGCCGGGATGGGATCAAGCTCAATTCCAAACTGCGGCAGACCGTAATAAATCATAAACAGCTGGGCAATCAACGGCGTTCCGCGAAAAATAGAGATATAAAAACGCGCCAGCCAGCGCACAGGCAGCAGCGGCGACAGACGCATCAACGCCAGGATAAACCCCAGCACGAGGCCAAAAAACATCCCGCCGATACTCAGTTGCAGCGTAAAAACCGCGCCTTTGAGCAGATACGGCAGGGAATCAATTACCAGTTGGATACTTTCATGCATTAGCGTTTTTCGACCTGGTTGTTACACGTGAGGATGGTAGGCAAACAGTGCAGGTGCCCCACCGGTATGAATAAAGAGGATTGGCCCTTCATCTTTGAAGCGCTTCTGGCTGATACCGTCAATCAAACCCGCCATCGCCTTACCGGTATATACCGGATCCAACAAAATGCCTTCCAGGCGCGCCAGCAGTTTTACCGCCTCCATGCCCTCTTCGTTTGGCGTACCGTAGCCCGGCGCATAATAATCATCCCATAACAGGATATCCGCTGAGGCCGTCAGCTCCAGTTCACGGGCAATATCCTGCTGCAACGTGACAACTTTTGGTTTTTGATCGGCGACGCTGCGCGAAACGGTCACGCCGATAAGCTCGACGTCTGGCATCAGTTGCTCCAGCCCCACCGCCAGCCCGGCATGCGTTCCCGCACTGCCCGATGCGACCACCACGGAAGAGAGCGAAACGGCCCCTTCACACTGCTGGGCAATTTCCAGCGCGCTTACCACATAACCCATCGCCCCCAGAGCATTAGAGCCCCCAACCGGGATCACATACGGGCGGAACCCTTGCGCTTCAATGCGCGTCGCCAGCTCCTGCAACTGCGCATTCGGATCGGTCAGCGCGTCACACATTTCGATCTGCGTATTAAACAGATCCAACAGCAGACGGTTGCCATTGGTGAGATAGTTTTCCGCCGTGGTGCCAATCGGATTTTCCAACAGCGCCACGCAGTGCAGGCCAAGCTTAGCCGCTACCGCCGCCGTCTGGCGAACATGGTTAGACTGGATGGCACCCGCGGTTATCAGCGTATCTGCGCCTTCACGCAGCGCGTCTGCGGCCAGAAACTCCAGCTTACGCAGCTTATTGCCGCCCATGGCCATCGGCGTGACGTCATCGCGTTTGATGAAAATATCGCGCCCAAGGTAGTCGGAGAAGCGTGGAAGATATTCAAGCGGCGTTGGCGCGCCAATAAATTCCAGACGTGGAAAGCGCGTTAAGTTATGCAGCGGCATACAGCCTCCGGTATTCGTTGTTGTGATGTTCTTTTTATTATGCACGTTCAGGCGCAATGAAATAAAAAAAGGCGCTGTTAAAGGCGCCTTTTTTTCAGCGGATGACGATTATTTCGTCACATCCGCTCCAAACCATTTTTCAGACAGGGCTTTCAGCGTACCGTCTTTCTGCATTTCAGCAATGGCCGCATCAACCGCTTTCAGCAGATCTTCATTGCCTTTGCGCAGCGCCACGCCGGACTCCTGACGGGAGAACGCTTCACCGGTCACAGCCAGCGTGTCTTTGGTTTTCTTCACCAGATCCAGCGCCGCCAGACGGTCAACCAGAATGGCGTCGATACGGCCTACACGCAGATCCTGGTATTTAGTCGGGTCGTCATCATAGGTACGAATATCCACGCCCTGCACATTCTGGCGCAGCCACTCTTCATAGTTGGTGCCCAGACCAACGCCGACTTTTTTACCTTTCAGATCGGCAGCGGTCTTAATAACGCCTTCATTGCCTTTTTTCACCAGCGCCTGAATACCAGAAACCGTATACGGGGTAGAGAAATCGTATTTTTTCTTACGTTCGTCAGAGATGGTCACCTGGTTGATGACCACATCAATGCGCTTGGAATCAAGAGAGGCCAGCATACCGTCCCACTTGGTCGGCTTCAGGTTAGCTTTCACCCCAAGGTGCTTGGCCAGTTCCTCAGCGAATTCCACTTCGAAACCGGTCAGCTTGCCGTCATCGCCCTGAAAACTAAACGGGGGATAGGTCCCTTCCAGGCCCACAAGCAGCGTGCCGCGCTCTTTAACTTTATTTAACAGACCTTCATCTGCATAAGTCTTTACGCTCATTCCGGCGACAAGTGCAACAGCCATTACACCCATCAGAGCCTGACGTCCCAGAAGTGCTAATTTCATAGTTACCCCGAATATTGTCATTAGTGACTATCATTTATGACTACAGTGTAAAACGTTTGCTGTGATCCACAAACACGACTCTGTTACACCTTATTCGTTTTTAATATATATCAGAACTGGCTGTCCAGGAGGATTTCTGCATATGCCCTATATGCGTATGGGCTTTAAACTGCTCATACTTACGTAAGGCGATGCGGTAATTGTTGGTGCTGGTTTCCGGCAGCCACGGGGCAAGGTTTTCGTCGAGGAACCCTTCCTGCAGCAGATCGTGAGAGATATTTTGTTCGGTCAGGTGATTCCCGAGGCGACGCAGACGGACAACGTATTCACGTACCGTGCCGTGACTCATTTCGGTCTGCTCAAATAAAAACTGTTTAAAACCGATAATATCGAAAAAGTCGCTCTGCTCTTTGCAATGCAAATCACCGCAAAAACGACACAGTGCCACCCACTCTTTTTTCTCTTGCTCCCACTCGGCTTCATCCAACAAAGTGTCCAGGCGGGCGATGGCGATTTTATTCACAATTTGCCCGCGACGAACCAGCGTGATCCTGTCGAGCAACTTAAAGCAATGGGCGCAATGCGTCTGGCTGTGTTTGAAATCTTTGAGGTAGCGGCTTAGAGGCCGTCTTTTTGATTGCTGCACCGTCATGAGAACTCCTGGTAGTCAATTCGTAATGCGGCATTGTTCAGGGGTAATAATGTACCCCTATAGCTTACCCAGCTTGGTGCGTAGACGTTTGATGGCCTGACTGTGCAACTGGCTGACCCGTGATTCCCCGACTTCCAGTACTGCGCCAATCTCTTTCAGATTCAGCTCTTCCTGGTAGTACAGCGTTAACACCAGCTTTTCGCGCTCCGGCAACGCCTCGATCGCGTCCATCACGCGCTGGCGGAGGTTACCCTCAAGAAGCTGTTGTAACGGGTTTTCCTGCTGATGTTCTTCCGTCACCAGCTCAATACTATCGCCATGCTCTTCCCGCCACTCGTCATAAGAGAAGAGTTGGCTGTTATTGGTATCGAGCAACATCTGACGATACTCTTGCACAGGAATAGCCAGACGCGCCGCCACTTCGGTTTCCGTCGCGTTGCGCCCTAATTCCTGCTCCAGTTGTCCCATCGCCTGTGCCACTTCGCGAGCATTGCGCCGAACGCTACGCGGCACCCAATCCCGGCTACGTAGTTCGTCCAGCATTGCCCCACGAATACGCTGCACTGCGTAAGTGGTAAATGCCGTTCCTTGCAAAGCGTCATATCGGTCAACGGCATTCAATAACCCGATGCCGCCCGCTTGTAGCAGGTCATCCAGTTCTACGCTCGCCGGCAAACGCACCTGAAGGCGCAATGCTTCGTGACGCACCAACGGTACATAACGCTGCCACAGCGAGTGTTTATCCATTACACCTTCAGCGGTATACAGTGAATTCACGATAAACAGCCCTGCGTTAAATGAGTTATCGGCATGATTATCCGTTTCTGCAGGGGTTTTAATTGGGTGAATAGTGGGTGAAATGGGGGGTTATTTGGGGGTTACGGGTAAAGCTAAATGTAAAAAACCCCGCCGGAGCGGGGTTTGCGCAGTAAGCGTAAATTAACGCAGCAGAGACAGAACGTTCTGCGTGGTCTGGTTAGCCTGTGCCAGTACAGAAGTACCTGCCTGTTGCAGAATGTTTGCACGAGACATGTTGGACACTTCGGTCGCGTAGTCAGCATCTTCGATACGGCTACGGGCTTCAGACAGGTTGTTTACGGTGTTACCCAGGTTGGTAATGGTAGAGTTGAAACGGTTCTGTACCGCACCCAGGTCGGAACGCAGGTCAGCAACTTTCGCCAGTGCCGCGTCGATTTTAGCCAGCGGGCTATCAGTTTTGGTGGTAGCCACTTCGTTCAGAGCTGCACCTGATTTGAAGTCGTGACCTTTAACGCTGGAGGCCAGGTACTGTTTACCAGCAACAGTTGCCACTTCAGTTTTGCCGTTCACACCACCAAACTGCACCGCTGCCTTCTGAGAAACACCAGCAGCATCCGTATAATCAACTGTTTTAGCGGTGATAGTACCGGTTTTAGCATCGTAATCAGCAGCGTAGTATTTGCCGTTGTTTTCCAGTGCATAACCGCCATCAATTGCTTTGCCGTTTTTGTCTTCAAAAGACATTTTAACCAGCGTGGTGTTACCCGCGGTAGCACCTGCAACGCCAGCACCAACTAAAGCTGTTGCTGCTGCAGTAGTGTCTGGTTTAGTGGCAGCGACGTCCACAACCTGGTTCTTAGTCACTGTTTTAGTATCAGCCAGGGTTACTGTATTTTCTTTAGCGCCAATAGTAACGGCAGTACCAGCAACAGTAGCTTTATACATCCCGTTACCAGCAGATGAACCGGTTACGTTAACGTAATAACTGCCATCTTTTTCATTAAACTGGACAGTTGCTGTACCCGTTGCACCGGTACCACCAGTAGCCGTGTCAATATCGGCACCAGTAATCGCAGCAAAGGTATCTGTACCATCTTTATAGGTTGCAGCAGTACCAACAGCAGTTGCTTTAGTGGTGTAAGCATCCTGCACGCTCAGGCTATCCAGACCCAGCGTTTTGGAGTTGATTTCTTTCAGATTGATATCGATGGTTTCGCCATCGTTGGCACCGACCTGGATGGTCAGGGTGTTGTCTTTCGCCAGCACTTTCACGCCGTTGAACTGGGTCTGACCGGATACGCGGTCGATTTCGTTCAGACGCTGAGTGATTTCAGCCTGGATGGAGTCGAGGTCAGACTGGGAGTTAGTACCAGTAGAAGACTGAACCGCCAGCTCACGAACACGCTGCAGGTTGTTGTTGATTTCAGACAGAGAACCTTCAGTGGTCTGCGCAATGGAGATACCATCGTTGGCGTTACGGGACGCCTGAGTCAGACCTTTGATGTTAGAGGTGAAGCGGTTAGCAATCGCCTGACCAGCAGCATCATCTTTCGCGCTGTTGATACGCAGACCAGAGGACAGACGCTCGATAGCGGAGCTCAGAGAAGACTGAGATTTGTTCAGGTTATTCTGGGTCAACAGCGACAGGCTGTTTGTATTGATGACTTGTGCCATGATCTTTTCCTTATCAATTACAACTTGATGTTATTGGGCTGTTGCCCACGGTTTCTCACCGTAACCCTTGTATCGGCACCTTAATTTCGAACTTTAGAAAATTTTTACTTTCCGTCGTTTTTTTTCTTAGCCGCTGAAATACCCTCTATATGCACCACTATTCCGCGCATTATTTTTGCAAAACTATTATTAAACTTTGCGCGCAGATTGCCGATAAAGCGGTTAACTACTGTTTGCAATCACAAGGAATTAGGCATGCCTTCATTTACATCACTGGGCGTTGGTTCGAACTTACCGCTGGATACATTGCTGACAAACTTAACCACTGCTGAGAAAAAGCGTTTAACGCCGATTACCCAGCAGCAGAGCGCTAACACCTCGCGTCTGACCGCGTATGGCACGCTGAAAAGTGCATTAGAAAAATTTCAGACGGCGAACACCGCACTAAACAGTGCCGATCTGTTTAAAAGCACCACAGCCACCAGCAGCACAGAAGATTTAAAAGTCAGTACCACCGCAGGCGCTGCTCCAGGGAAATACACCGTCAGCGTCACTCAACTGGCGCAAGCACAGTCATTATCGACTACGGCAAAAATTACCTCGACTAAAGAACAGTTAGGCGATACCAGCGTCGATGAACGTACGATTACGATTTCGCAGCCAGGCCGTAAAGAACCACTGGAAATCAAATTAGGCAAAGGTGAAACCTCTCTGGAGGATATTCGTGATGCCATTAACGACGCGGACAGCGGTATTTCCGCCAGCCTGGTGAAGGTTAAAGAAGGCGACTACCAATTGGTGTTAACCGCAGAAAGCGGCACTGAAAGCGAAATGACCATCTCAGTATCAAATGATTCGAAACTGAGCGATTTACTGTCCTATGACAGCAAAGCGGGCAGTGGGAAAATGAAGCAACTGGTCGGGGCGCAAAATGCGCAATTGACTGTCAACGGCATTGATATTGAACGTCAAAGCAATACCGTAACTGACGCACCGCAGGGCATCACGCTCCAACTTACCAAAGAAGTAAAAGATGCGTCGATCACTGTAACAAAAAGTGATGAAAAGGCCACAACAGCAATTAAGGCCTGGGTAGAAGCCTATAACTCGCTGGTGGATACCTTTGGCACGCTGACTAAATATAAAGAAGTAGAACCGGGTGAAGCGGCCAGCGCAGATAACGGCGCGTTACTGGGTGATAGCGTTCTCCGTACCATTCAAAACGGCATTCGCGCGCCATTTGCTAACAGCGGCAGCGAATCCCCGTTTAAAACCATGTCTGAGATCGGCATTACGCAGGACGGTGGTACCGGCAAGCTAAAAATCGATGAAGAAAAGCTGGCTAAAGCTCTGAAAGATAATACCGCTGCCACTCGCGAACTGTTGGTTGGCGACGGCAAAGAGACCGGTATTACCACTAAGATTGCCACCGAAGTAAAAAGCTATCTGGCCGATGACGGCATTATCGATAATGCGCAAGACAATATTAACGCCAACCTGAAACTGCTGACTAAGCAGTATCTGACCGTAAGCAACAGTATTGATGAAGTCGTGGCACGCTATAAAGCCCAGTTTACCCAACTGGATTCCATGATGAGTAAGCTGAACAGCACCAGTACGTATTTGGGTCAACAATTTGCTGCGATGAGTAATTCCTGATAACACGAGGTAAGCATGTACACCGCGAGCGGTACCAAAGCCTATGCACAGATCAGTGTGGAAAGCGCCGTAATGAGCGCCAACCCACATCAGTTGATCGAAATGTTGTTTGATGGCGCGAACAGCGCCCTGGTGCGCGCTCGCCTGTTTATGCAGCAGGGTGATATCGTCGCCAAAGGTGAAGCGTTAAGTAAAGCCATCAATATTATTGATAATGGCCTGAAAGCCGGCCTGGACCACGAAAAAGGGGGAGAACTCGCCACCAATCTCTCTTCATTGTATGACTATATGGTTCGCCGTTTACTGCACGCTAATCTGAATAATGATTGTCAAGCCATTGAAGAAGTCGAAGGGTTACTCGGCAACATTGCGGATGCCTGGAAACAGATCTCACCGAACGCGTCGTCCCAGGAGTCTCGTTAATGACCTCAGCCGTGGAGTTTATCAACCGTTGGCAGCGCATCGCGCTACTCAGTCACTCGTTGCTGGAACTGGCGCAGCGCGGTGAATGGGACCTTTTACTGGAACAGGAAGTTACCTATCTGCAAAGTATTGAAGTGGTCATGGAAGAGCAAACTCCACCGGGCATTACGCGAAGTATTCAGGACTTAGTCGCCGGGTACATTAAACAGACGCTGGATAACGAGCAACTGCTCAAAACATTATTGCAGCAACGCCTCGATGAACTCAGCAATCTTATCGGTCAGTCGACGCGCCAAAAGACGTTGAATAACGCCTATGGCCGTCTTTCCGGCATGCTGTTAGTCCCCGACGCCCCCACTGCCCCACAATAATTTCCCGTCTCGTCTGAATTATCTTCCATACTCCAGAGGTCGGCCAAACGACTTCTGGAGCACGGAAGATGAAAAATCCCACGTTATTGCAGTACTTCCACTGGTATTACCCTGATGGCGGTCAACTCTGGCCCGAACTTGCCGAACGCGCAGGCGGACTCAATGATATCGGCATCAATATGGTATGGCTGCCTCCCGCCTATAAAGGCGCGTCCGGCGGCTATTCCGTTGGCTACGACTCCTACGATCTGTTTGATCTGGGCGAATTCGACCAAAAGGGAACCGTCGCCACCAAATACGGCGATAAAAACCAGCTGCTGGCGGCGATTGACGCGCTGAAACACAATGATATTGCCGTACTGCTGGACGTGGTGGTTAACCACAAAATGGGCGCGGATGAGAAAGAAAAGATCCGCGTCCAACGGGTTAACGCCGAGGATCGCACGCAAATAGACGATGAGATTATCGAATGCGAAGGCTGGACGCGCTACACCTTCCCTGCCCGCGCAGGCCAGTACTCGCAATTCATTTGGGATTTCAAATGCTTCAGCGGCATTGACCATATAGAAAATCCCACCGAAGACGGCATTTTCAAAATCGTTAACGATTACACCGGCGAAGGCTGGAACGATCAGGTTGATGATGAGTTGGGTAATTTTGATTATCTGATGGGAGAAAATATCGATTTTCGTAATCACGCCGTCACCGAGGAAATCAAATACTGGGCGCGCTGGGTGATGGATCAAACCCATTGCGACGGCTTTCGCCTGGATGCCGTCAAGCACATTCCGGCCTGGTTTTATAAAGAGTGGATTGAGCACGTGCAGGAAGTGGCGCCAAAACCGCTGTTTATCGTCGCGGAATACTGGTCCCATGAAGTCGACAAGCTGCAAACCTACATCAACCAGGTAGAGGGAAAAACCATGCTGTTCGACGCCCCCCTACAGATGAAGTTTCACGAAGCGTCCCGTCAGGGCCGCGATTACGACATGAGCCAGATTTTCACCGACACCCTGGTAGAAGCCGATCCGTTTCATGCCGTCACGCTGGTGGCCAATCACGACACCCAACCTTTACAGGCACTCGAAGCCCCCGTCGAGCAGTGGTTTAAGCCGCTGGCCTATGCGCTGATCTTGCTGCGTGAAAATGGCGTACCGTCGGTGTTTTACCCTGACCTCTACGGAGCGCATTACGAAGACACCGGCGGCGATGGCGAAACCTATCCTATCGACATGCCGATCATTGAACAGCTTGATGAACTGATCCTCGCGCGCCAGCGCTTCGCACACGGGGTACAGACACTCTTTTTCGATCATCCTAACTGTATCGCTTTTAGCCGCAGCGGAACGGACGACGATCCCGGCTGTGTGGTGGTACTGTCAAACGGCGATGACGGGGAAAAGACCATCAATCTCGGCGCGAATTACGGCAATAAAACCTGGCGTGACTATCTGGGAAATCGCGAGGAAAGCGTGGTCACCGATGAAAACGGCGAAGCAACGTTTTATTGTAACGGCGGGAGCGTCAGCGTGTGGGTCATTGAAGAAGTGATTTAAAACTCAACCCCGGTGGCCATGGGCTACCGGGGCGTACGGCTTATGGCAGTGGCGTAGCTAGCGGCGTTTTCTTTAACGCGTCAGCACATTCCTGCGTCGGGCGATCGACCCGCTGCAGCGTCATACCGTCATATTCCAGCGTATTGCCTTCGCGCTCGATCTCATACAGCTCGCGTTTCACCGTCACGTTGGTGAGATCGCCAGAGAGCATCGTCAGTTTCCCCGGCAGCGCGATCACCCGCTGCCACTGGCGACAATCCAGCGTATCGCCCTCTTTCGTTATCACCAGGCTGGCAATCGCTTCCGGGCTTACCAGACTGCGTTGCGGACCTTTTGACTGCCAGTATCCTTCCAGACCGGCTGGCGCTGGCGTTTTCACCACGTCGTTATAATTTTCTACTTCGGCGCATCCGGTTAGCGCCAGAAATACACCAACGATTGCTAATTTTTTCATCATTCATCCTGCATGCGAAGAAAATGGGATTGTGGCATTAAAGGCCTGATGTCGCCAGCCTTTCAGCGGCATTGAGAAAGATTGATCCATACGGTATTACCTCTTATTACTCATAGTCAAAAATTCTGAACGGTGTAGTATCCACACTTCTTGTTACATACCTTCTGAGTTCAGAGGCGCAACGCATGTCATGGCAACACTTCAAACAGGCCTGGTTAATTAAATTTTGGGCCCCCGCCCCTGCGGTCATCGCAGCGGGTATTCTCTCCACTTATTATTTCGGCATTACGGGAACCTTCTGGGCCGTTACCGGTGAATTCACCCGTTGGGGTGGGCAAATCCTGCAACTGTTTGGCGTGCACGCCGAAGAGTGGGGATACTACAAGCTGATTCATCTCGAAGGCTCGCCCCTGACCCGCATTGACGGCATGATGATCCTCGGTATGTTCGGTGGCTGTTTTGCTGCCGCACTGTGGGCTAACAACGTCAAGTTACGCATGCCGCGCAGTCGGGTGCGCATTATGCAGGCGATAGTCGGCGGGATGATCGCCGGATTCGGCGCCCGGCTCGCGATGGGCTGCAACCTGGCCGCATTCTTCACCGGCATTCCACAGTTCTCGCTACATGCCTGGTTTTTCGCGCTGGCAACGGCAATCGGCTCATGGTTTGGCGCACGCTTTACCCTGCTGCCGATGTTTCGTATTCCGGTCAAAATGCAGAAAGTCTCCGCCGCTTCGCCGTTGACGCAAAAGCCGGATCAGGCCCGTCGCCGTTTCCGCCTTGGCATGCTGGTGTTTATCGGCATGATCGGCTGGGCGCTGCTCACCGCGATGGATAAACCCAAGCTCGGTCTGGCGATGCTATTTGGCGTTGGGTTCGGTCTGCTGATTGAACGGGCGCAAATCTGCTTCACCTCCGCCTTCCGCGACCTGTGGATTTCTGGTCGCACCCATATGGCAAAAGCGATCATCTTCGGGATGGCGGTCAGCGCCATCGGTATCTTTAGCTACGTGCAACTGGGCGTCGAGCCTAAAATCATGTGGGCGGGTCCAAATGCGGTGATCGGCGGCTTGCTGTTCGGCTTTGGCATCGTTTTAGCGGGCGGATGTGAAACCGGCTGGATGTACCGCGCCGTTGAAGGCCAGGTGCATTACTGGTGGGTTGGTCTGGGCAACGTTATTGGCTCGACCATTCTGGCCTACTACTGGGATGATTTTGCTCCCGCGCTTGCCACCAACTGGGACAAAGTGAATTTGCTCAACACCTTCGGTCCGCTCGGTGGTCTGCTGGTAACCTATCTGCTGTTGTTTGCCGCGCTGATGCTCATTATCGGCTGGGAAAAACGCTTCTTCCGTCGCGCAGGACTGACGCCTGCCAAGGAGTCTGTATGAAAAATATCGTGCCTGATTATCGCCTCGATATGGTCGGCGAACCGTGTCCATACCCGGCTGTCGCCACGCTGGAAGCGATGCCGCAATTGAAGAAAGGTGAAATTCTGGAAGTGGTGAGCGATTGCCCGCAGTCAATCAACAATATTCCACTGGATGCGCGTAATCACGGCTATACGGTGCTGGATATTCAGCAGGATGGCCCAACGATCCGCTATTTGATTCAGAAGTAATGCGATTCTCCCGTTGCCTGGCGCGGCGGGAGAATGTTCAGTGACTAAACATGCCTCGACATCAGGTGCATAACTTTGCGCTCCCGCCTTTGTTTCATCTACTTAGTATCACAGGTCGATCGTTCCATGCTCAGATGGTAAACTGTCGGACCCTAAGAATTCGCTGATTTTTATAATGTTTAAACTATTCGCAAAGTACACATCCATAGGGGTCATCAACACGATGATTCACTGGATTGTCTTTGCTATATGCATATACGGGCTGCACACCGGACAAGCTCTCGGTAATTTTTCTGGTTTCCTCGTGGCGGTATCGTTCAGCTTCTTTGCAAACGCAAGATTCACTTTCAAGTCATCGACTACAACCATGCGCTACATGCTCTATGTTGGCTTCATGGGCACACTCAGCGCTGCTGTAGGATTGTGTGCTGATAAGTCAGGTATGGCGCCTATCATCACTTTAATCTTATTCTCAGCCATCAGTTTGGTATGCGGTTTCATTTATTCTAAGTTCATTGTCTTTAGGGATGCGAAATGAAAATATCTTTGGTCGTTCCGGTCTTTAACGAAGAGGACGCGATACCAATTTTCTATAAAAATGTTCGCGAATTTGAAGAACTCAAAAAGCATGATGTAGAAATCGTATTCATCAATGACGGAAGCAAAGACGCAACAGAATCAATCATCAACGCGCTTGCGGTATCAGATAAGCTCGTGGTTCCTGTTTCATTTACCCGTAATTTTGGAAAAGAGCCTGCCATATGCGCAGGACTTGACTATGCCACCGGTGAAGCCGTCATTCCGATCGATGTTGACCTACAAGATCCCATTGACGTTATTCCGGTCATGATAGAGAAATGGCAGTCAGGTGCAGATATTGTACTGGCAAAGCGTTCTGACCGCTCTACAGATGGGAAATTAAAACGTAAAACCGCTGAATGGTTTTATAAATTACACAATAAAATCAGTGACCCCAAAATAGAAGAGAACGTTGGCGACTTTAGACTCCTGTCCCGCCATGTAGTAGAGAACATAAAACTCATGCCAGAGCGTAACCTATTTATGAAAGGCATTCTGAGCTGGGTTGGTGGTCGTACTGATGTCGTCGAATACACACGAGCCGGGCGTATTGCGGGCAACTCAAAATTTAACGGTTGGAAATTGTGGAATCTCGCACTAGAGGGCATTACCAGTTTTTCGACGTTTCCACTCCGGATTTGGACTTACATTGGTTTTTTTGTCGCTGCTTTATCCTTCTTGTACGGAGCGTGGATGATTGCCGATAAAATATTTTGGGGAAACCCGGTGGCGGGATATCCATCTATTATTGTTTCTATTCTCTTCCTTGGTGGTGTTCAGCTAATTGGAATAGGTGTGTTAGGGGAGTACATAGGCAGAATATACATCGAAAGCAAGCAACGCCCACGCTATATAGTTAAAAAACAAGATGGAAATAAAAATGTTCTCTAAACTCGACAAGAAATTACTCTTAATTTACTCAGGACTGGCTCTATTATTCATCTATCCTTTAATACAAGCTGGAATATACTATAGGGACGACTTAGATAGATCCATAAGTGGGTATTATGGTTGGCGTGGCTTAGGCCGGCCTTTTGCAGATATTTTAGCAAGATTTTTTTCTGCAAGTGGTCATTACAATCTTGACTTATTTCCGTACACGATGCTCGCGTCCTGTGTATTTTTAGGTGCATCTTCACTTGCGCTCAGTAAACATTTGATCAGAAAAGATGTTGCAAATGCAAAAATGGTTGCCGCACTTTTAATATTCAATCCATTCATTCTGCAAAATATCTCTTATCGATACGATAGTCTGGGAATGTCTATCGCTTTTTTCCTTGCAGTAATTGCGTATACATATTCAAATAAAAATTTGGCACTAGAGATTGCGACAAAACTAATATCAGGAATATTAGCTTTAACATTGTATCAGCCATGTGCAAACATTTTTATTGGTTTACTTGCTATTGACGTAATAATTATAGCGTTAAAACAACACGTAAAAGTCAAAGAATTCGTAATCTTTTTATTCAAAAAAACAATTCTATTTTTATCATTTTACATTATCTATATGCTTTTCTTTTCTCCAAAAAACAACTCTCGCGCAGAGCTAATACCTTTGGATAAAGGAGGATTGGATTACCTCATAGGAACATTAGCTTCTTTAAAAGCGTTAGTCCTTTCTTATCTTTATCATCCGGTTTACATCTATTTCGCAATCCCGATATTAATAGGCTGTGTTTTTATGTTCATTTCCTATCGCGCACGCATAGGAAATATCGTGTATTTTATTCTATATGGGGCCATTTCCTTTTTAATATTTATTGTGTCTCTTATGGGGCCAACCATATTGCTTCAGGATGCACCTGTACTTCCACGTACTTTAGTCTCCTTTTCAGTTATAATGGTTATGATTGCTATACCAATCATGCATTTTGCCCCTCGCCTCAAATATGCAGCACTGATTCCTGTCATTGCTTCATTTGCCTTTAGCGCTCAATTGGGCAACACAATGAAAGCACAACAAGAATATGAAGATTTTGTTTTCAACATGATTGCGCAGGATATTGCAAATCATAAGAACATCGTTTCGATTGGGACTGTAGGCCAGTTAAATGCAAATGAAAGAGCAAAACTGATAATAGAAAACAAACCGCTTGTAGGTCATTTCGTTTTTCCAGCCACTGAGTTTTTAGCATCCTTCCAATTAATTAACAAAGGATTATTACAAACACAGCATGGTTATAGTGATGTGCAAGAAAACAAAAATAAACTGGCTAATATGATAAGCAAAGGAATCAAACCGGTATCCTCTAACCAGTATTACTCATTATTTATTTCAGATAACACCGCCATAGTCTTTTTGGGGAAATACAATAATTAGCTATTACGAGCCCTCATACTGAAATTTGAGGGCTTTTTATTCGGCAAGATGGGATTCATGACGACGGCTCAGCATCAGGCATACCTTACGGTACATACAGGAAACTTCACTGAGATAAAATGCCGGGAGTTTGACCGATGTGATGTGCATCCATGCACTTTTATATTAAACCGCAGATTTAGGTTAGTGAACCTACACCTGCATCGACATCACTTCCTGGTAGGCCGACACCAGTTTGTTACGTACCTGAATACCCATCTGCATCGAGACCGACGCTTTTTGCATATCGGTCATCACATCATTTAACGCAATACCCGGCTCACCCAGGGTAAATTTCTCAGCCTGCGTACGGGACGCGGTTTGCACATCGCTGATCCTGTCTAACGCCGCATGCAGTTGTCCGGCAAAACTCACGGTCGGTTGTGGCTGCATATCCTGCATTTTTGCTGACATCGCCGTGGCCTGTAACTGGCTGATGACCCCTTCAATCCCCTGTATTGCCGACATTCTGATCCCCTGGATGATTTTTTACTTAGCTGAGATTACCAGTTAGTCAATAAGATAAAGGCGTTAAATAACGATAAAAAACCACGGTTTTTAACGCATAGAAAAATTCGAAACCGCAAATAATGAGACCGTCAATTTTTCGAGTTTGCTGACCCGGGAGTGAGTCTTGTTCCACTTTGCAAAAAACGCCGTCCACGATAAGCCACGAGGTGCGAGATGAGTGCGACAGCATCGACTGCAACCCAGCTTAAACCTCTCGAGTGGTTAAACCGCCTGCGCGCGAATCCCAGAATTCCTCTGATTGTGGCGGGAGCCGCTGCCGTCGCTATCATCGTGGCGATGGTCCTGTGGGCCAAAACACCTGACTACCGCACACTGTTCAGCAACCTATCCGATCAGGATGGTGGCGCGATTGTCACCCAACTGACGCAGATGAACGTTCCCTATCGTTTTACTGAGGGAAGCGGTGCTATAGAAGTTCCTGCCGATAAAGTTCACGAATTGCGGTTACGTCTGGCACAACAAGGTCTGCCGAAGGGCGGCGCCGTTGGCTTTGAGCTGCTGGATCAGGAAAAGTTTGGTATTAGCCAGTTTAGCGAGCAGGTCAACTACCAGCGGGCGCTGGAAGGTGAATTAGCCCGTACCATTGAAACGCTGGGACCGGTAAAACGTGCCCGCGTGCATCTGGCAATGCCAAAACCGTCGCTGTTTGTGCGTGAGCAAAAAGCGCCTTCAGCCTCCGTGACCGTTAACCTTGAACCTGGCCGCGCACTGGATGAAGGTCAAATCAGTGCGGTCACGCATCTGGTTTCCAGCGCTGTTGCAGGCTTGCCGCCGGGCAACGTTACGCTGGTCGACCAGGCGGGTCATCTGTTAACTCAGTCAAACACCAGCAGCCGCGATCTTAACGATGCGCAGTTGAAATACGCCAGCGATGTCGAAGGGCGCGTTCAACGTCGTATCGAATCGATCCTGTCGCCGATTGTCGGTAACGGCAACGTACATGCGCAGGTCACCGCGCAACTGGATTTTGCTAATAAAGAGCAAACCGAAGAACAGTACCGTCCAAACGGTGATGATTCCCAGGCCGTGCTGCGTTCACGCCAGTTAAACGTCAGCGAGCAGATCGGGAGCGGAGCGCCAGGCGGCGTACCGGGCGCATTGTCTAATCAACCAGCACCGGCTAATACCGCGCCAATCGCCACCCCTCCGGCTAATCAGCAAAATGCGCAAACCACGCAAACGGCAAATAACAACAATAATGCTGGTCCACGCAGTACGCAGCGTAATGAAACCAGCAACTATGAAGTCGACCGTACCATTCGCCACACCAAAATGAACGTCGGCGATGTACAGCGTCTCTCGGTGGCGGTGGTGGTCAACTATAAAACGTTGCCGGACGGCAAACCGCTGCCGTTAACCGCCGATCAGATGAAACAGATTGAGGACCTGACCCGCGAAGCGATGGGCTTCTCCGACAAGCGTGGCGATACCCTGAACGTGGTGAATTCACCCTTCACGGCGACCGACGATTCCATTGGCGAACTGCCGTTCTGGAAACAGCAGGTCTTTATTGAACAGTTGATGACCGCTGGCCGTTGGTTGCTGGTGCTGCTTGTTGCCTGGATCCTGTGGCGTAAGGCTGTTCGCCCGCAGTTGGTTCGCCGCAGCGAAGAAGCCAAAGCGGTACAAGAACAAACGCGTATCCGTCAGGAAACCGAAGAAGCGGTAGAAGTTCGCCTCAGCAAAGACGAACAAACCCAGCAGCGTCGTACGAATCAACGTCTGGGTGCAGAAGTGATGAGCCAGCGTATTCGTGAAATGTCAGATAACGATCCGCGCGTCGTGGCGCTGGTCATTCGCCAGTGGATGAGTAACGATCATGAGTAATGCCCTTACCGGTACCGATAAAAGCGTCATCCTGCTGATGACCATTGGCGAAGATCGCGCGGCTGAGGTATTTAAACACCTTTCCACGCGCGAAGTTCAGGCGCTCAGTACAGCGATGGCGAACGTACGCCAGATCTCCAACAAACAGTTGACGGAAGTGCTGGCCGAGTTTGAGCAAGAAGCAGAACAATTTGCCGCGCTGAATATCAACGCCAACGAATATCTGCGCTCCGTGCTGGTGAAAGCGCTGGGCGAGGAACGCGCCTCCAGCCTGCTGGAAGATATTCTGGAAACCCGCGATACCACCAGCGGCATTGAAACGCTCAACTTTATGGAACCGCAAAGCGCCGCCGACCTTATCCGCGACGAGCATCCGCAGATTATCGCCACCATTCTGGTACACCTCAAACGGGGCCAGGCCGCCGATATTCTGGCGCTGTTCGACGAGCGTTTACGTCACGACGTGATGCTGCGTATCGCCACCTTCGGCGGCGTGCAGCCTGCCGCGCTGGCAGAACTGACCGAGGTACTGAACGGTCTGCTCGATGGTCAGAACCTCAAGCGCAGCAAAATGGGCGGCGTGAGAACGGCAGCAGAAATTATCAACCTGATGAAAACTCAGCAGGAAGAAGCGGTTATTACCGCCGTACGCGAATTCGACGGCGAGCTGGCACAGAAAATTATCGACGAGATGTTCCTGTTCGAAAACCTGGTGGACGTCGACGATCGCAGTATCCAGCGCCTGTTGCAGGAAGTGGATTCCGAATCGCTGCTGATTGCCCTGAAAGGTGCCGAACAGCCGCTACGCGAGAAGTTCCTGCGCAACATGTCGCAACGTGCTGCCGATATTCTGCGCGACGACCTTGCCAACCGCGGCCCGGTGCGTTTGTCGCAAGTGGAAAACGAACAGAAAGCCATTCTGCTTATTGTGCGTCGTCTGGCGGAAACCGGCGAGATGGTGATAGGCAGCGGCGAGGATACCTATGTCTAACGAACTGCCGTGGAAAGTCTGGACTCCGGACGACCTCGCCCCACCGATGGCGGAGTTCGTACTGGCCGACCACAGCGAAACGCCGCTGTCAGAAGAAGCTGAAGAGCCACAGCTTTCCGCAGAGCAACAGCTTGAACAGCAGCTCGCACAGCTGCAAATGCAGGCCCATGAGCAAGGGTATAACGCGGGGCTGGCGGAAGGTCGACAAAAAGGTCACGAACAAGGCTATCAGGAAGGTCTGAGCCAGGGGCTGGAGCAAGGCCAGAACCAGGCGCGAGCACAGCATGCGCCGATCCATGCCCGCATGCAGCAGCTGGTGAGTGAGTTTCAGAATACGCTGGACGCGCTGGATAGCGTCATTGCCTCGCGACTGATGCAAATGGCGCTGGAAGCTGCGCGTCAGGTGATTGGTCAGACGCCAATCGTGGATAACGCGGCGCTGATTAAGCAAATCCAACAGTTATTGCAACAGGAACCGCTGTTTAGCGGTAAACCGCAGCTGCGCGTACATCCGGACGATCTCCAGCGTGTGGAGGAGATGCTCGGTGCCACTCTCAGCCTGCACGGCTGGCGGCTACGCGGCGATCCCACGCTGCATCACGGCGGTTGTAAAGTCTCAGCTGATGAAGGCGATCTGGATGCCAGCGTCGCCACACGGTGGCAAGAACTCTGCCGTCTGGCAGCGCCGGGAGTCGTGTAATGACCACTCGCCTGACTCGCTGGCTCAATACGCTGGACAACTTCGAAGAGAAAATGTCACTGCTGCCTGCGGTGCGTCGTTATGGTCGCCTGACCCGCGCAACCGGGCTGGTGCTGGAAGCCACGGGGTTACAGCTGCCGCTCGGTGCCACCTGCGTCATTGAACGTCAGGACGGCAACGAAACCCAGGAGGTCGAAAGCGAAGTCGTGGGCTTTAACGGTCAACGTCTGTTTCTGATGCCGCTCGAAGAAGTCGAAGGCGTTCTGCCCGGCGCGCGCGTATACGCGAAGAACATTGCCGGAGAAGGTCTGCAAAGCGGGAAGCAATTACCGCTTGGCCCTGCTCTGCTGGGTCGTGTGCTGGACGGTAGCGGCAAACCGCTCGACGGCCTGCCCGCCCCGGATACCACCGAAACCGGCGCGCTGATTACACCGCCGTTTAACCCCCTGCAACGCACCGCAATTGAACACGTCCTGGATACTGGCGTACGCCCCATCAACGCGTTGTTAACCGTTGGACGCGGCCAGCGTATGGGGCTTTTCGCCGGTTCCGGCGTCGGTAAAAGCGTCCTGCTCGGCATGATGGCGCGCTATACCCAGGCCGATGTTATCGTCGTGGGTCTGATTGGCGAGCGTGGTCGCGAAGTTAAAGATTTTATTGAAAATATTCTCGGCGCTGACGGTCGCGCACGCTCGGTAGTGATTGCCGCTCCGGCGGACGTCTCGCCGCTGTTACGTATGCAAGGCGCGGCCTACGCCACGCGCATCGCCGAAGATTTTCGCGATCGCGGACAGCATGTATTGCTGATTATGGACTCCCTCACCCGCTACGCGATGGCACAACGTGAGATAGCCCTGGCGATCGGCGAGCCACCGGCAACCAAAGGTTATCCACCCTCAGTATTCGCTAAGTTACCGGCGCTGGTCGAACGGGCCGGAAACGGTATCCACGGAGGCGGTTCAGTCACCGCATTTTATACGGTACTGACCGAGGGTGACGACCAACAGGACCCGATTGCCGATTCCGCGCGCGCGATTCTGGACGGTCACATTGTGCTGTCTCGTCATCTGGCCGAGGCGGGTCACTATCCGGCCATCGATATTGAAGCCTCGATCAGCCGTGCCATGACCGCGCTCATTAGTGAAAAACACTATGCACGGGTGCGTAACTTTAAACAGTTGCTGTCCAGTTTCCAGCGTAACCGCGATCTGGTCAGCGTGGGGGCGTATGCCAAAGGCAGCGATCCGATGTTGGATAAAGCCATCGCCTTATGGCCGCAGCTGGAAGCATTCTTACAGCAAGGTATTTTTGAACGGGCTGACTGGGAAGATTCTCTACAAGCTTTGGAACTGATTTTCCCTGGTGTGTGATTAAGCAGGAGAGCATAGGTCATGGCACAACATGGTGCATTAGCAACATTGAAAGACCTGGCTGAAAAAGAAGTAGATGACGCTGCTGTCTTATTGGGAGAGATGCGTCGTGGCTGTCAGCAGGCGGAAGAACAGTTAAAAATGCTGATCGATTATCAGCATGAGTATCGCAACAATCTGAATACCGATATGGGCCAAGGTATTACCAGCAATCGCTGGATCAATTACCAACAATTTATTCAGACGCTGGAAAAAGCGATTGAGCAACATCGCCAACAGCTCAATCAATGGACACAGAAAGTAGACCAGGCATTGAACAGTTGGCGCGACAAAAAACAACGATTACAGGCGTGGCAGACGTTGCAGGACAGACAGACCTCGGCGGCGTTACTGGCCGAAAACCGTCTGGATCAGAAAAAAATGGATGAATTTGCTCAGCGCGCAGCTATGAGGAAACCCGAATGATTACTTTACCCCAACTGATTACCACCGACACCGATGTAGCCGCAGGTCTTCAGTCAGGCAAAGCGGTAGATTCACCCGAGGATTTTTTAGCGCTGCTGGCTGGCGCATTAGGTGCGGGCGACGCACAAGGTAAAGACGCCCCGCTGTCGCTTGCCGACTTACAGGCGGCCAGCAGTAAGCTGCAAAAAGGGTTGCTGCAAAAAAATGGCGATGCCACACCGTCGGTCAAATTAACCGATCTGCTGGCGCAACAGGAGCTGCAAACCGAGACTTCTCTTGCCGACATGACTGACGCTCAGCAACTGTTGTCCGCTCTCACGCCTTCACTGAAAGCGAATGCCCTGACGACACTGGGCAAAGTCGCTCAGCAGGACGAAAAAAACACTACGCTGAGTGATGACGATCTCGCCAACCTGAGCGCGTTGTTCGCCATGCTGCCAGGACAACCACTGGCTACGCCTGCCGTCGACAGCGCACCAGCCCCTGTTGATGCGGCGCTTTCCGCATTGTCACGAGGCGCGGTACACGGCGCGGCGACTGATAATGCAGACGAATTACTGCCGGGCGATGCCAAAAAAGGCAAAGCGGATGTCACGATTGCTGGCGGTGGTGCTAATCAGGCAAACAATCCAACATTAACCCCGCTGACGGCAGCAGTGAACGCCAGAGCTGAAATCGACAGCACCCCGTCACCGACCAGCATTGGCATGACTGTGGCCCCGCTAAGTGGTCCACAAACACACGCACAACCGTTACCGACGGCCGCGCCGGTGTTAAGCGCTCCGTTAGGTAGCCATGAATGGCAGCAATCGCTGAGCCAGCACGTCACCTTGTTCACGCGCCAGGGCCAGCAAAGCGCAGAGCTGCGTCTGCATCCGCAGGACCTGGGTCAGGTACATATTTCGCTCAAGCTGGACGATAACCTCGCGCAGTTACAAATGGTTTCACCGCACAGTCACGTGCGCGCTGCACTGGAAGCCGCATTACCGATGCTGCGTACACAGTTGGCTGAAAGCGGGATCCAACTGGGGCAAAGCAACATCAGCAGTGAAAGCTTCGCTGGCCATCAGCAGTCTTCCGGACAGCAACAGCAGTCTGGTCGCGCTCAAGGACAAGACATTTTTGCCGCTGAAGATGACGCAATACTGGCAACCCCAGCCTCGCTGCAAGCCGCTGCCCGCGGCGATGGCGCAGTAGACATCTTCGCCTAACGCCAGAGGTAGCATGATTATCCGCGTCTTTTCCACGCTTTGTCGTGGACAGGACACGGGATAATCAGCCCATAAGCTGTACCGAAACAGGAAGCCCGTATCTGATGACTGACTCCGCGATTAACAAAAAAAGTAAACGCGCTATTTGGATCCCTCTGCTGGTATTAATTACCCTCGCCGCCTGCGCAACTGCAGGTTATAGCTACTGGCGCATGCAGCAGCAGCCTTCCGCCAGCGTCAAAGCGGAACCGGCTCCACCGCCAGCCCCGGTGTTCTTTGCGCTGGATACCTTTACCGTCAATCTGGGTGATGCAGACCGTGTGCTGTATATCGGTATCACACTGCGCATGAAAGATGAGGCGACACGTTCACGTCTTAACGAATATCTGCCGGAAGTGCGCAGCCGCTTGCTGCTGCTATTTTCTCGTCAGAATGCGGCCACACTCGCCACCGAGGAAGGTAAGCAACAGCTGATTACCGCCATCAAAGAGACGCTGGCGACTCCGCTTGTTGTTGGACAACCGAAACAGGTTGTCACCGACGTTCTTTATACAGCTTTTATTCTGCGGTAAAGACATGGGCGACAGTATTCTTTCTCAGGCAGAAATCGACGCATTGCTGAACGGCGATAGCGAAACCAAAGACGAACCCATTTCAGGTATCGCAAAAGAAAGCGATATTCGTCCTTATGATCCCAACACTCAGCGTCGCGTGGTACGTGAGCGTTTACAGGCGTTGGAGATCATTAACGAACGCTTCGCGCGCCAGTTCCGTATGGGGTTATTTAACCTGTTGCGCCGTAGCCCGGATATTACCGTGGGTGCGATCCGTATCCAGCCTTACCACGAATTTGCGCGCAACTTGCCGGTTCCGACCAACCTTAACTTAATCCACCTGAAGCCGCTGCGCGGTACGGGTCTGGTGGTGTTCTCACCAAGTCTGGTATTTATCGCCGTAGACAACCTGTTCGGTGGTGACGGTCGTTTCCCGACGAAAGTGGAAGGCCGCGAATTTACGCACACAGAACAGCGCGTTATCAACCGCATGCTGAAGCTGGCGCTGGAAAGCTACAGCGACGCGTGGAAGGCCATCAACCCACTGGAAGTGGAATACGTCCGTTCTGAGATGCAGGTGAAATTTACCAATATCACCACCTCCCCGAACGACATTGTGGTGAACACCCCGTTCCACGTTGAAATTGGCAACCTGACCGGTGAATTTAACATCTGTCTGCCATTCAGCATGATTGAGCCGTTGCGTGAGCTGCTGGTGAATCCGCCGCTGGAAAACTCGCGTAATGAAGATCAGAACTGGCGCAATAATCTGGTGCGTCAGGTTCAGCATTCTGAGCTGGAGCTGGTGGCAAACTTTGCCGACATTCCGCTGCGGCTATCCCAGATTTTAAAACTGAAACCCGGCGATGTACTGCCGATTGAAAAACCCGACCGCATTATTGCTCATGTGGACGGCGTGCCTGTGCTGACCAGCCAGTATGGCACCGTAAACGGTCAGTATGCGTTACGCGTAGAACATCTGATAAACCCGATTTTGAATTCGCTGAATGAGGAACAGCCCAAATGAGTGATATGAATAATCCGTCCGATGAGAACACTGGCGCATTGGACGATCTGTGGGCTGACGCGTTAAACGAGCAAAAAACCACGCCCACCAAAAGTGCGGCCGATGCGGTATTCCAGCAGTTAGGTGGCGGCGACGTCAGCGGTGCTTTGCAGGACATCGACCTGATCATGGACATTCCGGTCAAACTGACCGTCGAACTGGGCCGTACCCGCATGACCATCAAAGAGCTGCTGCGCCTGACGCAGGGGTCGGTTGTCGCACTGGATGGTCTGGCAGGCGAACCGCTGGATATCCTGATCAACGGTTATCTGATTGCCCAAGGCGAAGTCGTCGTGGTCGCGGATAAATACGGTGTGCGTATCACTGACATTATCACCCCGTCTGAACGTATGCGCCGTCTGAGCCGTTAATCATGAATACCCAGGCTACCGTTTCTCAACCCGTCGCCGTTTCCGGTTCACCGCTGGTGCAGGTAAGCGGCGCGCTGCTCGGGATCATCATCTTGATCCTGGCGGTGGCCTGGGTCATTAAACGTCTGGGGTTTGCCCCAAAAAGTACCGGTACACGCGGGCTGAAAGTCACGGCCAGCACCTCATTGGGTCCACGTGAGCGCGTGGTGATTGTCGAGGTCGAAGATGCCCGTCTGGTACTGGGTGTCACAGCCTCGCAGATTAACGTCCTGCACACCCTGCCCCCGGCACCTGCCGATGCAGAAGAAAAAACGGCCTCCCCTGCGGATTTCCAGGCCATGATGAAGAGTTTGCTTAAGCGTCCTGGGAGATCCTGATGCGCCGTTTGTTATCCCTCACGCTGGCAGGCTTGTGGCTTTTCAGTCCCGTTGCCCTCGCCCAACTCCCGGGTCTGGTTAGTCAGCCATTGCCGGGCGGCGGACAAAGCTGGTCTTTGCCCGTGCAGACACTGGTGTTCATCACCTCGCTGACGTTCCTGCCTGCAATTTTGCTGATGATGACCAGCTTCACCCGCATCATCATTGTTTTCGGTCTCCTGCGAAATGCACTGGGTACCCCCTCTGCACCACCTAACCAGGTGCTACTGGGCCTGGCGCTCTTTTTGACCTTTTTCATCATGTCGCCGGTGATCGATAAAATCTACGTCGACGCATATCAACCGTTCAGCGAAGAGAAGATCTCCATGCAGGAAGCTATGGAGAAAGGTGCCCAGCCGCTGCGTGAGTTTATGTTGCGCCAGACCCGTGAAGCCGATCTGGCCCTCTTCGCGCGCTTAGCAAACAGCGGTCCATTACAGGGACCAGAAGCCGTGCCGATGCGAATTTTGCTACCCGCTTATGTCACCAGTGAGTTGAAAACAGCATTCCAGATAGGTTTTACCATTTTTATTCCGTTTCTGATTATCGACCTGGTGATCGCCAGCGTACTGATGGCGCTCGGGATGATGATGGTACCGCCAGCCACAATCGCGTTGCCGTTTAAGCTGATGCTGTTTGTGTTGGTAGACGGTTGGCAGCTACTTGTCGGCTCGCTGGCACAAAGCTTTTACAGTTAGAGGCGCGAAATGACTCCTGAATCGGTCATGATGATGGGCACAGAGGCGATGAAAGTCGCCCTGGCCCTTGCTGCGCCTTTGCTGTTGGTCGCTCTCGTCACAGGTCTTATCATCAGTATTCTGCAGGCGGCGACCCAGATTAACGAAATGACGCTGTCCTTCATTCCCAAAATTGTCGCGGTGTTTATTGCCATCATTGTTGCTGGCCCGTGGATGCTTAACCTGCTGCTCGACTACGTGCGTACGCTGTTCAGCAATATCCCCTATATCATCGGGTAGACAACGTTATGTTGCAGGTGACCAGCGTTGAGTGGCTCCACTGGCTGAATTTATACTTCTGGCCTTTGCTGCGCATACTGGCGCTCATCTCAACGGCCCCCATCCTCAGTGAACGAGCCATCCCCAAACGGGTAAAGCTGGGGCTGGGATTGATGATAACCGTCGTTATCGCCCCGTCAATTCCCGCCGTTGACGTCCCCATCTTTTCGATCGGCGCACTATGGCAGGCAATGCAACAAATCCTGATCGGTATCGCTTTAGGCTTCACCATGCAGTTTGCGTTTGCCGCGGTACGTACCGCCGGGGAATTAATTGGCCTGCAAATGGGCCTTTCCTTCGCGACGTTCTTCGATCCCGGTAGCCGTCTGAATATGCCGGTTCTGGCACGACTGATCGACATGCTCGCCATGCTGCTGTTCCTGACCTTTAACGGTCATTTATGGCTGATTTCGCTGCTGGTAGATACTTTTCATACTCTGCCCATCGGTGGCAATCCGGTGAACAGCAATGCGTTTCTCGCGCTGGCACGGGCGGGTAGCCTGATTTTCCTCAACGGGCTAATGCTGGCCCTGCCAGTAATGACGCTGCTACTCACGCTGAACCTCGCACTTGGTTTGTTAAATCGCATGGCGCCACAGCTGTCGGTTTTCGTCATCGGCTTTCCTCTCACTCTGACCGTAGGTATTTCACTGATGGCGGCGCTAATGCCATTAATTGCGCCATTCTGCGAACGATTATTCAGTGAAATTTTTAATTTACTGGCCGATATCGTCAGCGAAATGCCTGGAAAATAATAACCCTTAATTTTTATCCTGTCTTACTAAGGATTGTCCTAATTTTAAAAAGTGACAACATCCACCAGGATATCTCTGTCGCGGCTTATTTGTTTTTGCCTCACTCACATAACGCAACATTCACTTTACTTTAAGATGTTTCCTGGCAAATTATACGCAACTTTACGGGATAGTAAATTCGCCTGAAAAACAGCGAAAGCGTCATCTTGGGTCGTTATTATTCCGTTTAGTTGTGATGAAATAATCAGGTAAGGGGAATTATCGTTACGCATTGAGTGAGGGTATGCCATGTCAACGATTATTATGGATTTATGCAGTTACACCCGACTAGGGTTAACCGGGTATCTGGTAAGTCGGGGAGTGAAAAAAAGGGAAATCAACAACATTTCCAACGTTGATGAACTCAGTCTCGCCTGTGTCTCTCAACAGCCCGCTGTGGTGTTTATTAATGAGGACTGCTTTATCCACGATCCTGCTAATAGCCAGCAAATAAAGCAAATCATTAATCAGCATCCCAGCACATTATTTATTGTGTTTATGGCAATTGCCAACGTGCATTTTGATGAATATCTACTCGTCAGAAAAAACTTATTGATTAGTTCTAAATCGATCAAACCTGACTCACTGGATAAACTCCTTGGCGATATTCTGAAAAAAGAAGTAGATATTGCTATTGATGTGAATCTGCCGACATTATCATTAAGTCGAACCGAATCCAGCATGCTGCGTATGTGGATGGAGGGTCAGGGAACAATACAGATATCAGATCAAATGAATATCAAAGCCAAGACGGTGTCATCCCATAAGGGGAATATAAAACGAAAGATTAAGACGCATAATAAGCAAGTTATCTATCACGTTGTGAGGCTTACGGATAACGTCACCAATGGTATCTTTGTGAATATGCGCTAAGACGTTCTGACTGGTGGCGACTCCACCAGTCAGAATCAAACAGCGGAACTCATCTCACTCCACTTTTTCCACAAAGATACCATCCTGATGACCTGATTCATTAAAGAACCAGATACCGAGCGGGTAGTCTTCCAGCGAAACCAGGTACATGGTGCCTTCACTAAACTCTTCGATTGCCAGTACCACGCCCGGTCGACGAGGACCGCCGTCCGTTTTGACTGTGACCCGATCATTCACCTTCATAGTTTTCCTCCTGTGGCTTTGTGCCAGTGTAGAACAAATTCCTTTTTCTGGCAGCGCTCTGCACGCGCGATTGCGGGTTTTATCGACGGTCTATACTTAAGTTGTGCGTATCTGATGTTTGGGTACGCTCCCCCGGTATCCTTAACGGTTGAGAGGTATGAGGATGAAAAGCGCGAAAGAGTACAGCGATACGGCCAAACGTGAAGTCAGCGTCGATGTGGACGCGCTGCTAAAGGCAATCAACGAAATCTGCGAGAGTGAAATTCATCGCAGCCAGGATGACCCGGAGCGCGTTAGCGTCGACGGCCGAGATTACCATACATGGCATGAACTGGCCGACGCGTTCGAGCTTGATATCCATGACTTTAGCGTATCGGAGATCAATCGCTGACTGAGGGCGAAAAAAATCCCGGCCCTTATCGGGTCGGGATCAAGCTTGCTTATGCAAGAAGCACTTGTAAATTCGTTACACCAGAAAATCTGATGTGAACCAAACCTTATCTGCAATTTTTTTGCCTGACAAGTAAATAATTCTCACCAAAATGATAAATATAACTAATGGGTGAGAGATCACCAGGTTACGGTCGAGTCAAATGTTCAGGCATCCTGACAGAGCTGTCTTCGCTCGCCCGGCACCACCAGTTCATCTTCACGGAATGCTTCCCGTTTAACGCCAAAGCCGTCGTACCAGCGACACTCCACCATTCCGCTGGCATACCCGGTAACGATCATACGTGGGCCACCCTCTTTGGAGGTGACTTCCTCACTGACAGAAAAGACCATACCTGCCTCCTGTATCAAGAGAAACCTTTACACCTTAGATGACAAAGTGGCGTTTTGCATAATCAGTCCTGTAACAATTAGTGCGAAACTCCGCGCAGTCTGGCGACAGCTTTCACCAGCAGAACGACAATCCCACCGATGATAAAGCCGAGCACCAGGTTAAGCAGGGTCGGAAGCATTAGCGAAATCAATGTACTTTGCTGTTGAGCAAAATGTTCAATCGCATGATGCAGCGGTGATATTCCGTGTACCACAATACCGCCCCCCACCAAAAACATCGCCAATGTACCGACCACAGAAAGTGTTTTCATCAGCCAGGGGGCAACCACCAGCAACCCTTTCCCCAGCGACTGGGCAAGTTGGCTACGTTTTTCTGCCAGCCAGTACCCGATGTCGTCAAGCTTAACGATAATCCCGACCAGGCCATACACGCCCACGGTCACCACTAACGCGATACCCGATAACACCAACACCTGATTCAGCAAAGGTGCATCCGCTACAATACCCAGCGTAATCGCGACAATCTCGGCAGACAAAATGAAGTCAGTACGTATTGCCCCTTTGATTTTATCTTTCTCAAAGGTGAGTGGATCCTGTGCGGCCAGAGCAGCCAGACGCTGCTGACGCTCTTCCGGGCTTTCTTTGTGCTTACGCGCCTCAAGGGTATGCAGAACCTTTTCTACCCCTTCAAAACAGAGAAACGCCCCACCTACCATTAATAATGGGGTGATCGCCCAGGGAATAAATGCGCTTATCAATAGCGCCAACGGTACAAGGATAACTTTGTTTACAAACGACCCCTTCGCCACGCTCCAGACCACCGGGAGTTCACGGTTCGCCCGCACGCCCGATACCTGCTGCGCATTAAGCGACAAGTCATCTCCCAGCACGCCCGCGGTTTTTTTCGCGGCCAATTTTCCCATCACTGATATATCATCCAGCAGCGTGGCGATATCATCGAGTAAGGTTAGTAAGCTACTTCCTGCCAAAATTTTGACCCTCAATATTATTTTTTTGCAGTCATAAGTATGAAGTAAAACACGCCATGCTGAAACTGACCTTTCTGGTCAACAAGTTTTTAACATCGACACGTAATTATAAATCTCGCCAGTAAGATAGTTTTGACGTTTACTATGTTGCACCTTTTTATTTCTACCGTGAGGGATTATGCGTTTCAGGCAATTGTTACCGCTTTTCAGTGCGCTATTCGCGCTGTACATCATTTGGGGTTCCACGTACTTCGTTATTCGCATTGGTGTTGAAAGCTGGCCGCCGTTAATGATGGCAGCCGTACGTTTTCTCTCTGCGGGAATTTTATTAACAAGTTTTTTACTTATTCGCGGGCATAAGCTCCCCCCCTTACGCTTAATCCTAAACGCCGCGTTAATTGGTATCCTGCTGTTGGCTGTGGGTAATGGACTGGTCACCGTCGCAGAACATCAAAATGTCCCTTCCGGTATTGCCGCCGTGGTGGTCGCAACCGTCCCGCTATTTACGCTGTGTTTTAGCCACTTTTTTGGCATCAAAACGCGCAAACTGGAATGGTTGGGGATAGCGATTGGGCTCGCAGGGATCATCATGCTGAACAGCGGAGGCAATTTAAATGGCAATCCGTGGGGCGCTATTTTAATCCTGATCGGTTCGATAAGCTGGGCGTTTGGCTCGGTGTACGGTTCACGCATTACGCTACCCGTTGGCATGATGGCCGGAGCCATTGAAATGTTAGCAGCCGGTATTGTGCTGATGTGCGCATCGTTACTCTCCGGGGAAAAACTGACCACCATGCCAACATTTTCAGGCTTTATGGCGGTGGCTTACCTGGCCCTGTTTGGCTCCATTATTGCCATTAATGCGTATATGTTCTTGATCCGCAATGTCAGCCCGGCGCTAGCCACCAGCTATGCCTACGTCAATCCGGTTGTTGCGGTGCTGTTAGGTACCGGTCTGGGGGGAGAAAGACTAGCCCCTATCGAATGGCTGGCGCTCGGCGTGATCGTGTTTGCTGTGGTGCTGGTAACATTGGGGAAATACCTGTTCCCTGTTAAAGCGGATGCCGTCGCGAGTTCGTCGGAAAAGACATTACAGTAAATGAATACCGAGAGTGTCGATCTGCGCGGTGTCGCCACCGCCGCAGATCCACTCGATGACACGTTCAGATAACGCTTCATCATCCAGCTTTTCGCGACCACGCAGGGCGCACTCCCAGACAATCAGTACGCGCCAGCCAAGAGCCTGCAATTTTTCACAATCCCGCGCATCGCGTTGGACATTTTTGCCTATTTTTTCCAGCCAGAATTCCGTTCGTGTCGCGGGGACTTTAAACAAATAGCAATTGTGGTGGTGCCAGAAACAACCGTGAGTAAAAATCACACAATGATAATCATCCACCACAAAATCGGGGCGACCGGGTAACGTCGCATCCTGCACGCGAAACGTTACCCCCTGCTCTGTCAGCACGCTGGCAAGGCGTTTTTCAATTGCGGTATCGCGGGTGGCTATCGCCCGCATATTTTTACTGCGTGTTGCTTTATCGTGAACGTCTGCCATGCAGGTTCTCTTTCTCGCGAATAGCAACTGCCTGCCTGATTTTTGGCTCCAGCAGCCTGGCCACCGCCGCAAATGCCGGAACGATCACCGAATTACCAAACTGGCGATAAGCCTGAGTATCTGACACGGGGATCCTGAACTGATAGCCTTGCGGAGATTCAAACCCCATCAGGCGCGCGCACTCTCTGGGCGTAAGTCTGCGTGGGCGGTGTCGCTGATTCTGCGGATCGTCAAAATCTTTTTCACCCAGCGCCATATCCCAGCCACGGTCAATCAGGATCTCCGCCCCATCCTTATAATAACGTGCAGATAATGTGCGCGTTACGCTATCAGGGTTACCGGGATACACCATGCCATAGCCAAATCCATTTCCCCGCGCCTGATGCTTTTTCGCATAGCGATAGAGGTATTTCCACAGCACCGGCGTCAGCACATATTTCGCATCGACGGTCGGCTCAAGCAGTTCCGCCAGCGTAGTACGCCGCTGCGGATAACGCGTGACAATATCCCGCAGCGTGAAGTCTGATTTCAAATTCAGATCGCGTCGGAAGCCGACAAGCACGATACGTTCGCGATGTTGAGGCAAAAAATGTTGCCCATCGATAATTTTCGGATCATCCGGACCGTTATCTGCCGCATCTGCCACGTCATAACCCAGCTCGTCCAGCGTCTGCATAATGATGCGAAACGTTTTGCCCTGATCGTGACTCTTCAGGTTTTTGACGTTTTCGAGCACAAATATTGCTGGTCGACGAGCGTCGATAATGCGCACCACGTCAAAAAAGAGTGTGCCTTGTGTATCACAGGCAAAACCGTGGGCCCGCCCTAACGCATTTTTCTTTGACACCCCGGCCAGGGAGAAGGGCTGACAAGGAAATCCCGCCAGCAGTACATCATGTTCTGGAATGTGCTGGCGAATATGTTCTGCCGCCTGCTGGTCGCTCACCCCATCCTGATGGCTCAGCGTGACATCACGAATATCTTCATTAAAGTGATGCTGGAAGGGATCGCAATAGTTGTTCGCTTTGTAGGTGCGCACCGCATGCTTGTTCCACTCGCTGGTAAACACGCACTGCCCACCAATTGCCTCAAAGCCGCGACGAATCCCGCCAATGCCGGCAAACAGATCGATAAATCGAAAGGCATAATGCGGATGATGCGCAGGTGGCGTCGGCAGCAAGGAATTCAGATAAGTAAACTCATTGTCGCTGAGGCGATGCCATGTTTCGTTCGCCACCACTCGCTTAAAGATGGCCGGACTCCAGCGGTTCTCGCCAACACCGTTCAGATAAGCAACCAGGGTTTTCACGTCATATATTTCAAGCAACTTAGCCAAAATCACCTGCGCGGCGGCCTTGTTATCATCTGTCATCGGGTTCATGGAGCCTGCTACTGAAAAATTATCCTGCATACATTTAACCGGCCGAAATGGATAACCGACAGATTAACATAAAATAGTGTGGTTGACGTTGCGGCTGTACTGGCGACTAACGTGCTTTAAAGGGTTGAATCGCGTCAAGATCCAGCATTTCATACTCTCCTTTTAACTCCGCACTCAGCTTCGCCATATACGTCAGTAAGAAGTCAGCATTATGCTGCGCTAAATGTCGTCCTTGTTCAGTTTGCATCGTCGACGGCAACGTCAATAACTTGGTCTGGAAGTGATCGAGCGCGTACTGTTTGTCATCAAGGCCACGCTGGCGGGCAAACGGATCTTCCGCATCAAATAGCGCCACGCCTAACGCACCAGACACAGCAAATACGCGCGCTAGACCGATAGCCCCCAGCGCCTCAAGCCGGTCCGCATCCTGCACGATTTTCGCTTCAAGGGTTTCTGGTGCAATTTTGGCGCTAAAACTGTGCGCCTCAATGGCATGGCACACGGCAGGTATTCTTTGTTGTGGAAAATCCGGAAAATCGCGCATCAAAATGCGACGCGTTTCCAGAGCTGCCAGTACCGACGAACGATGACGCTCAGGATGGTTCTTTGGCAGGCTGACGAGATCATGGAAGTAGCACGCGGTCAGCACCACTAGCCAGTCTACAGTTGCATTTGTACTCAACTTTTGCGCCGTCATCCACACGCGACGAAAATGAAAGATGTCATGCGCTGCATCTTGTCCGGAATGGTTATCGGCTAACCAAGCTTCAAATTGCGACTGCCAGTCGTGCAGTTTCATGCTATCTCCCTTTGTAGAAAGAAAATCACCTTAGCAACAATTTTCATTGCAAACCACTGCCTGCCCCATTACATAATTAACTTTTATTATCACACCAAAAACAAAATCCACATGAATTTATAGAAACCATAATCTCAATATCAACAACTATATTATATAAATAACAAAAACAAATACTCTCCACAAATAAAATTCAAGTTTCAAATAAATAACTAGATATACATAAAATATTGATTAAAAATGATTTGTGTAACAAATAACAATTTAACCAACATATATTTATAGTTATAAAAACACACCAATGAAACATTTAGAAATATCTTAAATACATTTGTTACATGTTATATTTTAAATTAAATGAACTTCATAGATAGTATCCAAATGTAGTTGCTTGGATAGTACTACATATTCATTTTAATTATCATGCAAAGGGAATACATAATGAAAAGAAAAGTATTGGCACTGCTTCTCCCTGCTTTATTAGCTGCAGGCGCAGCAAATGCGGCTGAAATCTATAATAAAAACGGCAATAAACTGGATCTGTACGGAAAAGTCGATGGTCTGCGTTATTTCTCTGATGATGCAGGCAGCGACGGCGACATGACCTATGCGCGTCTGGGCTTTAAGGGCGAAACGCAGATCAACGATATGCTGACTGGCTATGGTCAGTGGGAATATAACATTCAAGCTAACACTGCTGAAGGTGAAGGAGCTAACTCCTGGACTCGTCTGGCCTTTGCCGGTTTAGGTTTTGGTCAAAACGGTACTTTCGACTACGGTCGTAACTACGGCGTCGTCTACGACGTAGAAGCCTGGACCGATATGCTGCCGGAATTCGGCGGCGATACATACACCCAGACCGACGTGTATATGACCGGTCGTACCAACGGCGTGGCCACCTACCGTAATAAAGGTTTCTTCGGTCAGGTTGATGGTCTGAACTTCGCTCTGCAGTATCAGGGTAATAATGAGAGTGCAGGATCCGGCGAAGGTACCGGTAATGGTGAAGGTCGAAAACTGACACGTGAGAATGGCGACGGTTTCGGTATGTCTACTTCATATGACTTCGACTTCGGTTTAAGTCTCGGTGCGGCATACTCCAGTTCTGACCGTTCTAACAATCAGGTAGCTGCTGGACGTGGCGACAGTAGCCATGCCAACCGCTATGCTGGTGGTGAAACAGCTGATGCCTGGACCGTGGGTGCCAAATATGATGCAAATAACGTGTACCTGGCTGCTATGTATGCCGAAACCCGCAATATGACTGCTTACGGCAGTGGCAAAGCTAATGAAGGCGGCATCGCCAACAAAACGCAGAACTTTGAAGTGACCGCTCAGTATCAGTTTGACTTTGGTTTGCGCCCGTCCGTTGCATTCCTGCAATCTAAAGGTGTCGACTTAGGTGGCTGGGATCACCATAGCAATGGCACCCCACGCTACACCGACAAAGATCTGGTCAAATATGTTGATGTGGGTATGACTTACTACTTCAACAAAAACATGTCCACCTACGTTGATTATAAAATCAACCTGCTGGACGAAGACGACAGCTTCTATGAAAGCAATGGTATCGCAACTGACGACATCGTTGCCGTTGGTTTAGTCTACCAGTTCTAATTACGACAAAAATACGCAAGCCCGCTTCATACCAAGCGGGCTTTTTCACCGCACAGGGATAAGCTCTGCTAACAGCGCCAGATATCCGACATTCTTTTAGAATTAATGCGGGGAAGATTTTGAAAAAATATTGATAACCAGAACCCCAGCGCAAATCAGGAACATGCCTGCGATCGCCGGGAAATCCAGCTTTTGCCCACTTACCAACCAGCCCAAAAGGCTGATTAATACGATTCCAGCACCTGACCAAATTGCGTACGCAATACCCGTTGGAATCGTCGACAGCGTCTGAGCGAGAAGATAAAAAGCAGTGCAGTAGCACACAATGGTTGCGACAGATGGCCATAGACGTGTAAACCCGTCAGAGAACTTCATCAGGGTTGTACCTATTACTTCAGCTACAATGGCCCCGGCAAGGAAAATGTATGAATTCAAAATCTGGCCCCATGTGACAATCTAAGATAATTATCGTATCACAAAGGGTTAAGTGAGTTTATCCAAAACAAGTCGTGGGCATAACCCCAACAAATATTGCAATCTTGTCACCGTCTTGTGCGCCCGCTCATCGCTCAAAGATAACTGTCAGATTTATTCTCGAGGCTTGTTGCTAATTTCTCTAACGGCCTGGTTTCTGGGGCTATCTTCTTCTAGCATAAAAGCCAAAATAACGTTAGCTACCCTGCCCCTGGTTTAACTTTGAGCCGCAGGAAAAAAAACTTGATAGAAACGAGAAAGGACAAACAACTATTCTCAGATCACAAAACTGAACGCCAGGTTGCGGTTTATGACAGAAAAGTGAAAATTTCCCCCACACTGGATCTTCCAGTATTGGGCAAATCAGAACATGATGATGGCGAGCTTTATACTAAACGAATATACCGACACTATACCAAGTGTGACATGAGTCGTTGAAAGGAATTGAGCTAAGTGTTTGAATAGTGGCGGAGAGAGGGGGATTTGAACCCCCGGTAGAGTTGCCCCTACTCCGGTTTTCGAGACCGGTCCATTCAGCCGCTCTGGCATCTCTCCGTTTTGGCGGTTGCCATGATGCCAGGTAATTTGGCATTTTAACAGACCCCGTTCCGTCAATTTCGTTCAAGTGACGAGTTTGCGAGCAAAACGATGATTAAGTGGCCCTGGAAAGAGCAAGAAACAACCCGGAGTGACGACTGGCCGTGGGACGACGCCCTGGCTATTCCTCTTCTGGTGAATCTCACCGAGCAAGAACAAGCCAGACTTATCGCCCTGGCCGAGCGCTTTTTACAGCAAAAAAGATTGGTAGCGCTTCAGGGGTTTGAACTTGACCCACTGAAAAGTGCGCGCATTGCGCTGCTTTTCTGTTTGCCTGTCCTGGAATTAGGGGTCGAGTGGCTCGACGGGTTTCATGAAGTTCTCATCTACCCTGCCCCGTTTGTCGTTGACGATGAATGGGAAGACGATATTGGGCTGGTGCATAATCAACGGGTTGTACAGTCCGGGCAGAGCTGGCAGCAAGGTCCGATAATCCTTAACTGGCTCGACATTCAGGATTCTTTTGATGCCTCCGGCTTTAATCTGATCATCCATGAAGTGGCACATAAGCTTGATATGCGTAATGGCGACCGCGCCAGCGGTATTCCGGCGATCCCTCTGCGAGATATTGCCGGTTGGGAGCACGACCTGTATGCCGCAATGAATAACATTCAGGATGAAATTGATCTGGTCGGTGAAACCGCGTGCAGTATAGATGCTTACGCAGCAACCGACCCGGCCGAATGCTTTGCCGTTCTTTCGGAGTATTTCTTCAGTGCTCCTGAATTATTTGCGCCACGTTTTCCGGCCTTATGGCAGCGTTTTATTCAGTTTTACCGCCAGAACCCCATGGAGCGGTTACGCGATACCCGCTAAGATGGTCATTATCGCTCACCAAATGTGCATTAACGCTGAATTTGAAGATTAATTAAGCAATTGAAATGACGCGCTAATTTTACTGTTGACACCTCATGGTGAGGTCAGTAATATGCGCCTCGTTCACACGATTCCTCTGTAGTTCAGTCGGTAGAACGGCGGACTGTTAATCCGTATGTCACTGGTTCGAGTCCAGTCAGAGGAGCCAAATTCTTGTTTTCATGCCGCTTTGCGAATCTCTATGTGATTCAGATTCAATAAGTTAGCGTGAAAAGTCTTCCCGATGCATTTTCAGTTTTCCCTCTGCATCGGGAGAATTTGGTGGTCAGATTTGGGGTCAAGTTGGTTCGATGACGGAGTGACCCCCAAATGTCTCTTAACGACTCAAAAATTCGCAACTTAAAATCATCCGCAAAACCCTTCAAAGTTTCCGATTCTCACGGTCTGTACCTGCTGGTTAATCCAGGCGGTTCACGTCTCTGGTATCTCAAATATCGTATCAATAAAAAAGAATCCCGCCTCGGCTTAGGTGCCTATCCTGATGTCTCTCTGGCCGATGCTCGTCAACAGCGTGACGGTATCCGGAAATTGCTGGCGCAGAATATCAATCCAGCACAACAGCGCGCTGCTGAAAGAGCAACAGCGTTGCCAGAAGAAACCTTCAAGTCTGTTGCACTGAGCTGGCATAAAAGCAACAGAGCATGGTCTGAGAATCATGCCGTCCGTCTGCTCGCCAGCATGAATAACCATATTTTTCCTATCATTGGGCATCTACCTGTTTCTGAACTAAAACCACGTCATTTTATCGACCTGCTGAAAGGGATTGAGAAAAAAGGTTTGCTGGAAGTGGCGGCACGAACCCGACAGCATATGTGCAACATCATGCGTCATGCCGTGCATCAGGAGTTGATTGAACACAATCCGGCAGCAAATCTGGACGGCATTATCGCCCCTCCCGTTAAACGTCACTACCCTGCCCTTCCACTAGAACGACTACCGGAACTGTTGATCCGCCTTGAGGACTACAAGCAAGGACGAGAATTAACCCGCCTAGCAGTATCACTCACCCTGCACCTGTTCATCCGTTCCAGCGAACTGCGTTTCGCCCGCTGGTCTGAGATCGATTTCAGAAACAAGATTTGGACCATTCCTGCCACCCGCGAAGCTATCCCCGGAGTCCGCTATTCAGGGCGTGGTGCGAAAATGCGCACACCACATATCGTTCCTCTCTCCCATCAGTCCATCAGTATTTTGAAACAGATACGGGACATATCCGGGCATCAGGAGCTGATATTCCCCGGTGACCATAATCCTTATAAGCCGATGTGCGAAAACACCATCAACAAGGCGCTTCGCTTGATGGGGTATGACACGAAAGATGAAATTTGCGGTCACGGATTTCGGGCAATGGCCTGTAGTGCGCTGATGGAATCTGGCCTGTGGTCACAGGATGCCGTTGAGCGTCAAATGAGCCATCAGGAGCGCAATAGCGTTCGAGCAGCTTATGTTCATAAAGCGGAACATCTCGATGCCCGGCGTGCAATGATGCAGTGGTGGTCGGACTATCTTGACAGAAGCAGGGTGGAATTTGTGCCACCCTACCTCTTGTCCATGAAAGGCACTATGCCTGAAAGAAAATGTCATCAGACAATAGAGTTGGTCCGTAAGCACATAAAAAGACAATAGAGTTGGTCCGTAAAATCACGTTCTATTCTCTTGGCAGCGATGTTTGCCGTATAGCTAAACTACTTCATTTTCTTAAAGTCATACAAAAACAACCTATGTAAGCGTGGTTAATGTGGACTCTGCCCGTAGCTATTACGGGCAGAGTGCCGGACGTGGGAAGTTTTCGTTGTCAGGCAAGTCGAGGACTCATGGCAAAGTGCAAATTACTTTCTGACTCAGACCATTAGGTTCTCCCATGCACCTTTCGTATTGACACCTGTATCAATAGAAAGCTGTTCAATTTTCGCAATTTCATCAGCACTCAATTTTAATGAAGCCGCTGCTGCAGCATCTGTAACGTGATGAACTTTAGTCGCTCCGATAATAGGAATAGTACCTTTGCTGATAGCCCAGGCTATCGCAATTTGCGCAACGCTTGCCCCTTTAGCGTCGGCGATCACCTTCATCGCATTGGTAAGGGCCTGCAACTGTGGCAATATCTGGTTGTAAGTCTCTGCACGACCGCTGCCCGCAGGCATTGGATTTTGCGGATTATAACGTCCACTCAACGCCCCCTGCTCCAGCACCATGTATGCAAAAAATGAAATATTTTCCTTTTTACAATAGTCTAAAATTCCAGCATCTTCTGATGACCGATAAAGAATGCTGTAATGGTTCTGTACCGCACTAATTGAAAAGCCAGCTTCTCCAAGTATTTCATTAACACGCTTAATTTGATCCAAATTATGGTTCGAAACGCCAACCTGCTTGATCTTGCCGCTTTGGAGAAGTGGAATCAGGCCTGGCGTCCATTTTTCAATATCATGCGGGTTGTGGATCCAGTAGATATCTATCTCACCAACGCCAAGCCGCTGTAGACTACCTTCAAGCATGGTCTCAATGGGTTGAGATACGCTTTCATCGGCAATTTGTGGAGTGAATTTTGTCGATATTATTAGCTTATTACGTGGATACTGGCGAACCAGATTGCCTAATGCAATTTCTGAACTGCCCATACCGTAAACTGCTGCTGTATCCCAAATGTTTAACCCACTATTAATAGCAGCATCAAACACCGCCTTCATTTGCTCATCAGTGAGGTTGTTCCCAAATACTGTATCTCCGCCAGCAGGCCCAGTCCCCCAGGACCATGTGCCCAAAGCAATTTTTGCTTGTTCATTCATGTAGTGGCTCTCCTGTTATAGAACACAAAATTATATTATTAGTTGAAAATACAGTATAAAATTTAAATTCAATAAAAATTGAACAGGTTTTACATAAATCAGATTTCTGGTCAATAACCTAAGTCTTAGGTTCCCCCAAGAAAACATACCTCATAAATGCCCCATGGCTTCAAGATCACTTATCTCCCTCAAGGATTCATAACAATTAATGACTTTATTATTAGAGAACTCATACCTTGAGAACACTTCGTGTTTTTTTACATCACCACTATATTCTGTCACTGATACAAGATGGTGAGAATGAACATTATTTTCACGTGAAACCATTGATAATATTTTTAGATTAATATTTACATACTTTTTTCGAAGCCTGCCAATACTCTCATGAAACTCACTAAGATTGAGAGTATTACCATTCAGATACTGTCTAAAATCCTGCGAAAATATATCCGCTGCTAAGGCTTGCCCATTGAGGGCATAGTCTAAAATTTCTATCACTGATTCCTTATGTGTCATTTCTGCATCCCATATACCCATAATGATAATATCACCGCTCATGGTGAATACTTTTTAAATAGCAAGCCGCTTTTCACATTACTTATTCAGGGAGCTGTCTGGTTACTATCAATTGATTCGGAGAGTTCAACTGACTCAAGTGTTTTTCTTGAGAAAAACCAACATATCAATGCCAATACAATAATGGCTACTTCACCGGCAACAAGAAGTGTCCACGAACCTGTTTGCCATAATTTACCAGAAACCATAGAACCAGATGCACCGGCAATAAAGCATGCAACCACATAAGCAGTATTCAGTCTGCTTCTTAGCTCTGCCTGCATGCTTAGCAATCGAGTCTGACTAAGCACAAAAACTATCTGCATGGCAAAATTGAACAATACAGTCGCTATCATTACGACGACTATCGAGTGACTCCCACCAGCAGCAATGATCAGGGACGCAAGAACAGTACCAATTCCAATACCAGAGACGAGTGTGGACTGGCCTCTGTCATGAAACTTTCCTGTATTTTTAGCAGCAAATGATCCCAGAAGCCCAACGAGATTCAACAATCCTATTTGTGTCGGCGTGTATGAGAATGGGGCTGCACTTAGCAGGAATGTCAGCCCAGTCCAGAACATGGTATAGACAGCAAAGGTACAGGCACCTAACAGAATGGTTGCCTGTACAGGGCGAGACTTCTTAACAATATCGATGATTGAAAGAAGTAACTGGGTATAGGCTATTTTATTACGTGGTTTGTCATCCGGTAGTTTAACTAGCAAAGTAATAGCAAGGCTAAGGTCTATCACACCTGCAGCGATATAGGTTGCCTGCCAGCCAAACCAGTCAGCAATGACCCCACCAAACAGTCTGGATAACATCGTACCAATTAACATTCCTGAGGCAATAATGCCAATAACCTTTCCTCGTTCTTCCTCACGAGTAAGATCTCCGGCAAGTGGAAGTAAAAGCTGTCCCCCCAGGCTTGTCATCCCGACAAGCGCCAGAGCTGCTAGTAACGACCAGTACACCGGGGCAAATGCACTTGCTACAAGAAAAATGGCCGAAAGGAACATCAGTACAGGGATAAAGCGACGTCGATTAATTGCATCCCCCAAAGGCATAAGCAGCAGGATACCCAGTGCATAGCCCAACTGAGTAAAAGTGATAAAACTGCCGCTCTGTGAGATAGGGATCCCAAATGAATGGGCGATCATTCCCAGTAAAGGTTGTGCCCAGTAAAGATTACCGATCGCCGCAGCACCAGCGAGGGTAAACAAGAAAATTAACCCACGGGACATGGATGACTGTGAATTTTGTTCACGTGATTTGGTACTTTTCGTATTTTGCATATGTTTTTTTCAGATTGTGAGTGTTCGGCGAACGGTTGCTAATACTAATAAAGAGTATTTTCCAGCCTCCACGATTCCGTTTTTTACATTACGGCATTGGTTTTCTTCACCTCCGGTCAACACGCTGCTGGCTATCTGAACAGTCCACAGCAGGAAGGCTGAAATCTGTTTCTGAAGGTGTATTGAGTTCTGTCATGTACACGAAGCCTCCTGTGTTTTGCGTTAAACAAAGTCTGCTGTCTGAATAAGGATAATCGTCTTATGACTGAGTATTTGATGTCGTAAATTGAATATTCGGTTATCTTAACGTAGATTACTGGTTGTCAGTACGGAAGTTGTGTCACTACAGTGTATCCATCATGGAATCAATCTACGGTTATGAGCGTTAATCTCGAAGGTATAAGTGTTTTTGTCGAGGCTGTGGAATCAGGAAGTTTTGCCCGGGCGGCTGAACAACTGGCACTTACCCGTTCAGCGGTAGGTAAAATTATTGCGCGCCTGGAAGAACGGCTCGGTGTTCGTTTATTTTATCGAACAACCCGCAGCCAACGCCTTACCAGTGAAGGGCAAATCTATTATGAACGGTGCGTCCGCGCACTCCGTGAGTTGAAGGATGCAGAATCACTGATTGACTCAGGCCAGACAGAAGTTATTGGAAAACTGAAGATATCCATGCCGGTGCTGTTCGGACGATACTGTGTCGGGCCAGTACTCCTCTCGCTGGCATCTCAACACCCTAAACTCGAGCTCGACTGCCACTTCTCTGACAGGGTCGTGGATATGGTGAATGAGGGTTACGATCTCGCCATCCGGTTCAGTTCCACTGACATTTCAGCCAACCTGCAGTCACGAAAGATTGCTATCCAGAGAAAAATAGCCTGTGCAGCACCTGATTATCTGGATCGAAAAGGAATCCCCCTGGTTCTTGATGATCTGGTACATCATGAAGCACTGGTCTACTGGAATAATGGGCGGGTTTCACCCTGGCAGTATCTTGATAAGCACAATGAAATCATTAACCCGGAGCTGAATTGGCGGTTACAATTTGATGACTATCAAATGATCGCTGATGCAACAGTGCGGGGCATGGGGATTGCTTGTCTCCCCTACTGGCTCGTTCATGATCATCTCAGAAGCAAGACCCTGATCCCCCTCTTCGAAGAACTACATACGCCGCCCTTTCAAATCTGGGCCGTTTGGCCAACAACCCACTATTATCCGATGAAACTACAGGCCGCTATTGATACGTTATGTGAAAAACTAAAGTGGGTGACTGACTTTTAGATGGCTTACCTTTAGATAGTCCAGGATTAATCTCCGGGCATTTCTTTCCTAACTTGCAGCATCTGTGGACATTCCAGACCACCATTTTTCAGTAAGGCGAATATATGGAACCATTAGCGCTAGACCGTCTGACAGGCATTATTGCTTTCGCAAGAGCGGCCTCTCTGGGAAGTTACACGGCCGCATCCAAAGTGATGGCAATTTCACCCTCAGCAGTCAGCAAGAGTATCAAAAGACTTGAGGATCGACTGGGTTTCAAACTATTTAACCGTACCACACGCGCACTGACACTAACACCTGAAGGAACAGAACTCTTCCAAAAGGCACTGCGACTACTCAGGGATGCAGAGGACATTGAGCAGACGGCTTTTGCTGCCCGTATGGAACCTTCTGGAACCATAAAAATCACCGCGCCGGTTCCGGTCGGTCTCCATCTGATTGCACCGCAGCTTCCCCGGTTCCGTGAGCAATATCCAGCTCTTTCAGTCGATTTAAGGCTAAACGATACTTTCACGGATTTGGTTGAAGAAAGCATTGATGTCGCTATCAGGGTTGGACCTCTCTTAGACTCGCGGTTGATTGCACGCAAGCTTGCGACAAATATCGTTTGTTGCTATGCATCGCCAGCTTATATCAAAGCACATGGTACGCCAGCCAGCCCGACAGAATGCAGCATGCACGAGCTCGTGAATGTCCGCTATCAAAGTTCGGGCCAAATGATGAAATGGATGTTCAATGTTGATGGCGAGATCATTGAATTCTTTCCTGATGCCGCCATTTCGGTGAACAGTACGGATGCAGTGCTCGCCTTCATTCGTAGTGGCGGAGGGATTGGAATGCTGCCATCCTTCATTGCGAACAGCTATGTGGCAAGTGGTGAACTGGTGCCTGTTATGCAGGATTACTGGGTAGCGAGGAATGATATCACCGCTTTCTGGCCGGAAAATAGACGCGGAAACCCTAATGTCAGAGTGTTTATGGAGTTTCTACAGAGTGTCTTTCCTGATCCCACTCCCTGGAACACGCGTTTCAGCAACTAAATATCAACTCGTGGTCAGAAGCATCGTTACCGATAGTGCACGGTTAAATTGATGACGGTATGAAAGTCCAGAAGGTTGAAAGCTGCAGCGAGCGGGTGATCTACAATCACCATTCAATTTCTTTATAACAAAGCGGGAAATGCCGTAAAGCGGCAAATTCCCGCATGCAATGGCTTAACCAATGAGCAGCTATATCATTCTGCAGAGGCTATGCCACTCATCAGTGATGAAGCGTTGGCTTATTACCAGGGGAGCGAAAAGTCGTCTTCAAAGAAGCCGCCAGTAGGGCCATCTTCAGCCAACAAGGCCAGACGAATAATGACTCTTGCAGCATCTTCTACCGGACGGCCACCAGTGGTATCAGGCAATAGTTCGGTATTCGTATAGTTAGGGTTTGCGGAGTTCACCTTAATTCCGGTTTCCTTAAACGCCCATGCAAGCTGAACAGTAAGCATGTTCAGTGCCGCTTTCGATGCGTTGTAGCCGATGAGTTTTGCATCTGCAAATTCCCAGGAGGGATCCTGATTAAGTGCCAGAGAACCCAGGCCACTGGAAACGTTAACAATGCGGGCAGCTAAAGATTTCTCTAACAGTGGAACCATTTTTTGGCTAACGTAAAGTGCGCCGTAGAAGTTGGTTTCAAAGGTTTCTTTAACCACACCAAGGTCGGTTGTTAACGGAGAACCGTCTTCAGTGCTCATGATCCCGGCATTATTAATCAGAATATCTAGGTGCCCATGCTCATTACTGAGCTGAGCCGCAGCCTTGTCAACCGTCACCAAATCACCCAAATCAATATGGATAAATCTGGCATCAATACCTGTATTACGCAACTTTTCCACCGCTGCATTACCACGGTTGCTGTCACGTGAACCGATATACACGGTAATACCCTGCTGGCCTAATTTCAGAGCAGTCTCAAAGCCGATTCCTTTGTTTGCTCCGGTAATTAACGCAATCTTATTTTGGGTAGACATTCTTCACCTTTATGACTTTATAGATATTTCCAAGAAAATCCAAAGCACATTAATAATATGTGTCTGAGTTAACCTGTATAAAAAAGCTGTCCTGATAACACTTTCAGGGTGGGTAATGCATCAGGCTCCAAAGCCACCGTCAATTCCATAATCAGAGCCGGTTACAAAACGGGCTTCATCAGACGCTAAAAATGCGGCGACGGCTGCGATATCCTCAGGTTGACCGAAATGGCCTTGAGGGATAGCTCTCTCGATGGCTTCGATATGTTTTTTTATACCAGTGTCGGATAGTTCAGTCTTGCCATAAATGGGAGTCTTAATAGAGCCAACACCAATAGAATTTACACGTACGCCATCTTTAGCGAGTTCTTTCGCCCAGATTTTTGTAAAAATCTCAACTGCAGCTTTGGTTCCTGCATAGATAGACATGTTAGGAAGATGGTTTTTACAAATCACGCTGGACATATTAACGATGTTACCCTGACTCATCTTCAACAAAGGCAATGCATGAAGCGTGAGATTGACTAACGAGCGAACATTGATATTAAATGCCTTATCATACTCACTCATTTTTACTTCAGAGATAGGCGTTACTGGAGCCCATCCGGCATTATTTACAAGTACATCCAGACGCCCATACTTCTGTTTAAGTTCTGAAACAATGTTCTCAATATCACTATCTTTTTCTATGTCAGCCACTGCATAACAGATGTTCTTATCTACCGAAGCGGCTTCCTGCAAAGTTGCCTCAGTTCGTCCAACGATCAATACCTGTGCACCTTCTTCGGCGAATCGCCGCGCTACTGCCCGGCCGATTCCAGTTCCTGCACCAGTGATCAGTGCCACCTTATTCTCAAATCGATTATTTATCATAATACACTCCTCCTTTATTGATTACGTTCCTGTCAGAAATGTAATCTGTTACCGTTCTTGCCCTGAAGACTTGACGGTCTACGCACACTACCGAATATTCAAGCCTGCCTCGCGTACAAACTAAGCCGAATTTTCAGGAAGGAATATTAAAAGGTATTAACCATAAAATTCGGTATGCACTGAGTTAGCAACAATGCCTTACTGGGGACGCACAATAGCGATATTGAAATGGTAGCTTCCAAATTTACCAGCAAGAGTAAATAGCAGGCGTGAATACATTTCAACAGCACGGGAAGTGGTGATATCCCCAAGATCGATGATTGATTCAGTTGACCAGCCAAACTCTTTCAGTAATGTCTGGATCGTATTTTTCGCATTGATGTCATTACCTGAAACGAAAATATTATGAGTTCCAGGTAACAGGGTCGGGTCCATCATTATCTCAAATTGCACGGTATTGAGTGATTTAACAATCCGTGCTTCAGGGAATGCACGCTGTATTTGCTCTCCAAGACTGTCGTCATTGGCGACCAGTAATTTAGGTGGCAATCCCTCGGAAAGATCCAATGGTAACGAAATATCAAGCACAACTTTACCAGCAAGATTATCTTTGCCAACCAGTTCGAGGGCAGAAATCGCATCAGAACCACTGGTCGCATTAACAATAACATCACCGAATTTACCCGCATCTTCCATTGTTACCAGTTTTGTATGTGGATGAACTGCATGCCAATGGGAGAAAGCCGGCGTACCTTTCATATCTGGTTCTGTACGTGCAAGAGTCGCTGCAGGATCTCGGGTGCCGATAACGGTATCATGACCCAGTCCATTTAAACGTTCTGCAACAGCACGCCCAACCATTCCTGTTCCAATTACTGAAATTTTCATAATGTTACCTTGATTAAATATAAAATTTAGGGCTAACCCAATACAGTGCATACAACTACTGTTATAAATGCACGCTGTCAGTGATGTTAATAAATAACCCCGCAGACGATCTGAACATCAGTACTTCATTTTTTAACCATATAAAAGATTTTACGGCTCCGGATATCTTCACCGTAGCCTTTCTGGATGCCAATTCGTCCAGTGTCTAAATTTTTAACCCATGCCGGGGAATCTGGCTGAGATTGATAACGTCAATCTGCCAGTGACTCTTCCAACCCTTCGACGAAGTAAACCCTGGAGACACCCGCATTTTGGCGTACAGGCAGTATGGCTCTGTACGCTGCTGAGTCATACCACGCCCTGGCCTGCTCCATAGAATCAAAACGAGTGATGACTACCCATCCGTTAGGGGCTGCTCCTTCCTTAACATCGACGGTGCCGCCGCGTGCAACAAACCGACCACTAAAAGATTTAAAAGTCGCCTCAACCTGATCCCGATATGGCTTGATCGCTTCAGGATTATTGAGTTTAAATTCGGCAACCATGAAGGCAGGTTTAGGTGCTGGCGCTACTTGTGGCAGGGTTGTTTCTTGTCCGAGCACTGATGCTGTTGTGCAGGTAAAAACACTCAAGAGTATCACTCGCAATAAAGATGTTTTATGCATGTTCTGGAGTTCCTTCAAGTAAGGGTTAGCGGGCAAGACTAAAAAAAGTCTACATAACCAGCATATGATTTTTTCTGGAGAGTAATAATAGTACTGTGCTTCATTTCAGTTGTGATGTTACGGAATAACTGCTGAGGCCTGTTCTGGTCTGAATTTTGCTAACCTAAATAGAGATCATCATTTTTCAACTGACCTTCACACAACTGTATAATCTAAAAGAAACACTTTTTATTATATTTATTTTTCGCATTCACTATTCTATATCTTCCCGGAGGCAGGTTGAATTGTTTAGTAAAAATCCTGGAAAATGACTGTTGAGATTCAAAACCATATCTGTCAACTATAGTCACAATGCTGTCTTCAGTCTCAACGAGATCCTTTGCGGCCATCTCAAGCTTTTTATTTCTGATATATTTTCCCATGCTGGCATTGTTAACTTGGTAAAATACCCGTTGTAAATGCCATTTTGAGTAGCCTGAACGGGCAGCCACATCATCTATTGTCATGTTTTCAAGTAAATTCTCATCTATCCACTCAGTAATTTCACCGATAAGATTTTTAAGTTTTAGCACTCTACCTTCCCGGTGAAACACCTCAAAAAACAATAGTAAAGGAAGTAACAAATCTAACTCAGGTTAACAAACTTCAGGCTGCAGAAGTACTTTTTAAAAAAAATCAACATTACTTGTAAAGGGCAGCCACACCATGGATTTTATTTTTTCCAGATGTTGACAATATTTTGTAATAAGGAGAGCCTTGTTTGTCTGCTTTGATTGATAGCTGATCGGACAGCTCATCAATTGTTTGCGCATTGGCCGCTGAAACAACACCTGTTTTTGTTAACCCAGTGGTATCGTTGACTGATTTTGCAGCATAGCCTGGTAAGCTGATAGTTACGATGCTTATCAAAGCAATGGAAGCAGCTATTTTTTTCACATATACTCCTGTTAATTTTATTTTCACCTCTATATTCATCAAGAGGTTTCGCTCATATTTATCTGGATTCAGATAAATATCTCTGCCGAAACAGAATTCTTTGAGTCTAGATATAGTCATCAATCTAACCAGTTACCAGAAATAGACAATATTATGGAATGCCGCCTGTTAATCGATCCATGACAGATACACTTTCTACCCGCTCTTGGGGACGGAAAAGATATTACTCTTTTCGTGTCCTCCAGGATACCCCCCCGGAAGGCATTACACTTATGACATGTAATCCAGAATGCAGTTATGGGAAATACAAAATTTTTATAATTTTATCCGGTAGAATTATAGTGATTTCTCACTAAGGCTCAGGAACCACTATGGCTAAAGACCATTATAATGATTTGATGGCATTTGTTTCGGTTGCATCAGAGCTTAGCTTCACAAAAGCCGCAGCCAAAATGAGCATATCCCCTTCGGCTCTCAGCCATACCATACGTAACCTCGAGTCCAGGTTAGGTATGAGACTGTTTACCAGGACAACCCGAGCCGTTACTCTTACAGAAGCAGGCCAACATCTGCTCACTGGCGTTTCACCTCATTTAGAAGCAATTGATCAGCAGATTGATGCACTTAATACGCTCCGTGACAGACCTGCCGGTACAATAAGATTGTCCGCGCCTGACCTGGCCCTGAAATTTTATCTATGGCCAAAAATGAAAGAATTTATTGCGCGGTTCCCGGATGTTATTGTTGAAATCAGCGTCAATAACGGCTTTGTTGATATCGTTTCGGAGAATTTCGATGCTGGCATCAGAATGGGTGAAAATCTTGCAAAAGATATGATTTCAGCCAAGATTAGTCCTGATACACGCTTCCTTGTTGTGGGTGCACCTTCATACATTTCTGATAAACAGGCCCCAGTTCATCCACGTGATCTGGCACAGTACTCCTGTATTAACTATCGCTTTTCTGCATCAGGCCCAATTCTTCCCTGGGAATTTGCAAAGGATGGGAAAATAATTAAAGTTCGTGTTAATGGGCCGTTAATTTTCAACAATGTTGAAAATGCTGTTGAAGCAGCACTTGCCGGAATGGGGCTGGCATATATTCATGAGGAGTATGCAGCTCCTTACATAAATGATGGCAGACTATTCGAATGGCTTTGTGACTGGTCGCCATACAGCGACGGGCTGCATTTGTACTATCCAAACCGGAACCATACTTCTTCAGCCTTATCGGCTCTGGCGAGAACACTACGGCTGAATGAAAACAAAGGCTGAAAGCCAACGAGGAAGATGCCTTAAGACTTTCCGAACTGGCTCCTGCTGGGGAATACATCATTATGAAATTTATTTCATTAGTACATTCTTAATATTGCAGCAAATGAATCTTTCATCTCTGTTTATTATATGGATACCAATTTTCCTGAAGGTTATTCATATCATGGTCAGTAAACGACTGCTCAATCTTACTCTTTCCCTGATTCTGGCAGCATGTACGTTAGGCAGTCAGGATGCCAATGCAACTGAGGTTGCAACACTTTCAGGTCCCGTTGAAGGAATCTCAAGGCAGGGCATAGAATCATGGGAAGGCATTCCCTTTGCTGCTGCACCTACCGGTGCACTACGCTGGCAAGCACCGCAGCCAGTGAAAGCATGGACCCAGCCACTTAAAGCCACAACCCCTTCATCCAGCTGCGCACAAAATACCGATTTGGGTGTTTTTGCCACCGCAGGTGGCAGTGAGGACTGCCTTTATCTCAATGTTTATCGCAGTTCAGACGCAGCAGCTCAACCGAGTAAACGCCCTGTCTTTGTCTGGATTTATGGTGGGGCATTACAGGTTGGTCAAGCTGACCACTATAACCCTACAAAACTGGCAAAGCAGGGTAATTCCATTGTAGTTACATTCAACTATCGCGTAGGTCTTTTCGGTTTCTTTGCCAATCCGGCACTCAATGGGAAAGATAAAGATTATGCAAACTACGGTTTAATGGATCAGCAGGCTGCCCTTCGGTGGGTAAAAGATAACATCGCAGCATTCGGTGGCGACCCTAATAATATCACCATCGCTGGCGAATCTGCTGGCGGTGACAGCGTTATGGCGCACATCATCTCACCGGCCTCATCAGGTTTATTCCAGCATGCCATTTCCCTGAGCGGTTCAACACTCGTGACACGCTACCCAGCGTTCGGTGCATCTGTTCCTTTAAATATCGCGGTAAAAACAGGTGATGAGTTTGCGCAATCAGTAGGTTGCCAACAGGCTGATGCAGAATGTTTGAGGGCACTGTCTACTGAGCAAATCCTGAAGGCTCAGACACCCTACATCCTTAAACAGTTTATTGTGGATGGACAGCTAATTCCTCAGCATCCAGCTGATGCTCTGGCTAAAGGAAAACTTAACAAAACCACTCTGATTAACGGCACTACGCGTGATGAAGGGACTTTGTTTGCAGCATTACCCGAACTGGCAACAGGGAAAAGCATGACTGAACAAAGTTACCCAGAAGTGATGAAGAGCATGTACGGAGAAACTCTTCTGCCTAAGGTTCTGAAGGAATATCCTGTATCTGAATACAATACCCCTTCAGAAGCATTTGCCGCCGCGGCAACTGACAGCCTGTTTTCCTGCCCTGCTCAGGAAGTTAATCATCTCCTGACCGGAAAAATGCCTGTTTATGCCTACGAGTTCAGCGACCAGACGGCACCTCTTTACCTGAATCCACTGACGTTCCCGCTCAAGGCTGCTCATACCTCTGAGCTTGCGTATATTTTCCCTGGGTTCCATGGCGGCTCAGATAAGGAAGTGAAACTCAATCCCTTGCAGGAAAAGCTTTCTGATGAAATGGTAGGCTATTTTGCTAATGTCTCTGCCATCTCTGGCAAACAAGCATCATGGCCACTCTTTAATACCCAAAAAGAGAATTATATGACGTTTGCCCTTCCTGCTGGTCGAATGGTTTCCGGACGTTTTGCACTTACCCACCACTGCGATTTCTGGAAAACATCAGGCATTTTCTAAACGTTGTAACAAACCTAGGCTCCTTGCTAAGGAGCCTAGGGTTTTTATCATCTATTATGAATCGAATTTTTATAAAGTAGGCTAGTGCAGAAATTTTAACTTCCGCAGTTTAGCTACACAACGTTTGTTAAGCCGGACGGAAATAATTTTTTCTCGTTCATAAATAAATCCACAGAGCACGTATTTTGTAGGGTGAAATATGCAACCCGCTTGTGCCAACAGTGAGGCCTTCATTCATGACCTTAATAATTTCAATTGTTAAAATTAAAATCACGAAGATTAATTAAATTTATTTTCACCGAAAAAGCATAACAACAGAAACAAATAAAACCACCGACTAACTTTTGGTAAATGCCACTCAGAACTCGCCCCTGCAAACAACTTAACTCATTACTGGAGACTGATTACTTCTTACATTTAAGAAACAAATCTATTCTTTTCACGCCCCCAAGCTTTAAATTAAGAGAATGAATCATACCAACATATTCAAAAAACCAATTCATTAAGTTAAAAAACGGAGAAAGTACCATGAAGAAAAGCAATACTACTCTCGAGTTTAGAAAAAGAATGGTTGACTGGAATACCATACCAGAAGCTATTGAGCTTACATGTAAAAAAAACTAAGCGAGAGCGACATTTATCGTTATGCCTTGGTTGGTGATATTCAACTTTCTATATATTTCCAATCACCCATCATCTTGAAGAAAATATTGAGTCACCACCAAAAACCCAAGTTACGTCCAGTTGGCAATTCACTTATTAGTCGGATATGTTTCCTGGATGGAAACCGAATTATGAACGGCAAGGGTTTTATTTTCAGCACCGAAGATGAAAACACATACCCCGAGCAGCAAGTTCTTGACACGAATTTATTGGGATATGAATATGTACTAGTTCAAAAATTATTATCTCATCATCTTGGCATCCCTAAACCCATTACAGGTGCAAATGGCATCAATAATGGATTTACAGTAACATCCTCAGGGGATACCTTTCAAATTTTCGAAAAAAAGACATGGTTAGAAAGAATAAAGGAACAGCTGTATTGCATATCAGATCAAATTAATATTGATTTTGACGAAATATTTAACTCACTAGACGCCAATAAATTTTCTCAACCAGCATACTTCCCTATTTATAACTTCCCGAAAGATGCCTGTTTTGTCATCCGCCGGGATGAAATCGAAAAAATCACATCCTTAACAATCGGTAATAAAACCAATTCAGAATCTACACATCGCATATCCACTCCTCTGTCTCGTCTGTTATGGCTGGCATGCAAACACAATGAAGCTATTAATCCTTTAATCAAGCAGCCTTATAAACTGATATCTATTTTCGAACAATGGGCATCATCCGAAGGGATTACTGACAGGCTTAGCGGTGACACACTAAAAACTGCACTTGAGCGCGGTTCACCAACCACTTCTAATAAGCCATTGAATCAATGATTCTCTATCTAATTTGAGTTCCGTATTAAGGATACTGACATCCGTAATACGGGCTCATCAACTTTAGATTCTCGCTTCTCTGTGCTTTTTTGTCATCTCCGGGCATATCCCATTTCTGCACTGGAGGTATTTATGACATCCCATCAGTTATTACGCCTGAAACAAGTGGAAGTAAAAACCGGTCTGAAACGCTCACAAATCTACCTGTATATGAAAGAAGGTACCTTTCCTTCTTCAATAAAGATTGGGCGTGCCAGCGTAGCCTGGCTCGAATCTGAAATTGATGAATGGATTAACCTCAAATTGGCTGACCGCTTAACGCGTTGAAGGGAGGCGTACATATGTTCCCCTCACTGAATTATTCGGTATTAACACATGCCCTTGCCGCACTCAAGGAAGGCAACTTTCGTTATTGTGAAACGTTAGGATTCACATTCGACGAATTGAATGCCCTCAATCAGCTGTCCCTCGACGAATTGTTCATCGTCATCCGTGCATCAACGGAGTTTATGTCGATCACAGTCCATCATGACGCCTTACAACAGATCCTGACGTTTTCACGTGAGGAGGCCCGCCATCAGCAACAGATTAATCGGGCCATAAGATTGAGAGGGTCTATTGCTCTCCTGAATCATTTTTTTGGCCTCACCTCAAATGAGGTTTGTACTCGTCGCCGATTGCTGGGTGTCACCATCCCTTATGGCCGAACGCCTGTCCCTGATGAAACTATCGATGCCGAAATCTGGTTGTTATGGCAAAAGAACCGCCATGACCACCTTGATACTTCTGAAGCGCTGGAAGCGATGATGCAGGTCACTGAATCATTGTCTTCTCGGGAAAAAGGGCCTTCCCTCACCGCCGTCTGGAACCGCATAACCCTTTGTGAGAAAGAAGCACTAAACAGGAGGACACCGCATGCCAGATGAGATCGACCGTGATCAAGAATTTAATGAGCAGCGACTTGAAGAAATGATTGAACAGAGCCGTTTCAAACCGGCTGCCACACCCTCTAGATCCCACTGTCGTTTCTGCGGTAAGCCCATTCCAGAGAAGCGAAGACAATCATTGCCAGGGGTGACAACCTGTATTGAATGTCAGTCCATACTTGAACGCCGTAATCGCTAAAAATAATCATGACGACGTGCGGAGAAATTATTTTCTTTGCGCGTCTTTATACATCACCATATATAAAATCACATTCCAATAATAACCTTTCTTTATTTTATCTCTCATCAACGTTTTGATTTTCCCATTTCCACTCCCTGACTGAAATAGCATCCTCAACACACCAGTATTCGATGGTCCACCTGATGGGCGTTTATTCGTCCAGGGCGAGTGTTGCTCTTTAACAATTTGTTTCGGGCTGTCACGCAACCACAATTCAGGGTGCCGCTGAATGTTCTCTCTGACCCGTTAAAACCGGAATGCAGAATCGGGATGTGACCCGTTTATTTCATTCGTTGTCGTCCTGATTAGAGGATAATTCATGAGAAAACCCATCTACCACGTATTTGTCACCCAGGAAGGTCCGCCCGATCCGCAGGGCGAAAAAAACACCTACTGGACCAAGGTTGGCGTGGCCTTTGCCCATAACGGCAAGCCCGGCCTGAATATTGTCCTGACACCCGGTATTGCGGTTTCCGGCAAACTGGTCCTGCTTGAGCCACGGGAGGATAGCAATCTTCCACAGAGTGCGGAGCCCGGCGAAACGGCGCTTTAACCCTTCTTTATTACTCTTTACTCCGCAGCGTGCCGGGTCGACTGACTGGCACACTGCCTTCAATTCCGAGGCCATCATGCTTTCCTCCACTGCCTTTCTGGCGGCGGCCATGCAGTGTGCCGCCAGCATTCATCCGTCCACCGCGCTCGATGTGGCACGGGTGGAATCCGGTTTTAACCCTTATGCCATCGCCGAAATAATTCCGAAGGCAACTCGCTCCCCCGGAGATAACAATGTTATCTCCCATCAGCCCACCAGCCGGGACAAAGCTGAGCTCATTATTCGCCGCCTCGTGACACAAGGCCGCCGTTACTCTGTGGGACTGATGCAAATCACCAGCACCAATTTCCATCATTACGGCGTGACGGCCTCTGACCTGCTTGATCCCTGCACCAATTTGTCCGTTTTTGAACGCATTCTCAGCGACTGCTACCAACGTGGCGGTTCTCTTAAAAGAGCGTTGAGCTGCTATTACTCCGGCAATTTCCGCACCGGACAAGAGCCTGAAGCGGCTTTTTCCGGGACCAGCTATGTGCAGCGGATGGGTTATGTTACGGCATCTCCCCGTTATGCCGTACCGGGCACCCGCGAGGATAAATCCACAACGCCGACTCCCCTGGAATCCATCCCTGCGAATAAGCCATCCCCTCCCCGTGTGATCTGGCCGGGGGGCGTCGTCCGGGGCGTACCCGCAAAGCTCCGTCAGGGGAAAATCGCCATCGCACAGACCTCCGTGCCATCAGTGCGCCGGAGCCTCTCTCAGTCACCCCGTGAGGAACAAGAATAATGATACGTTTCCGTAAGCTAAAGGTGGCTGTCAGTTCCCTGTCTACCTGCGTGCTGACAGTTTTTTCTGCAACCCCGGCGTTTGCCGATGGCTTCACTCGCGCAAATACCGTGATGGAAAAAGTCTCCACCGGTCTTCATGGTCTGGCGGCCATCACCATCACCGTGGCCGTGATCTGGGTGGGGTACAAGACGCTCTGGAAAGGCGAAAGCCTGTCCCAGTGCGCCTACATCATCATCGGCGGGATCCTGATTGGCGGGGGCAGTGAGATCGGCGCACTGCTGATGAGCTGAGAGGTCACCTATGGCAAAGCTGCTCAAGGCAATGAAACGCCCGGCGGCACTGTGGGGGGTGCCGATGGTGCCCCTGCTGGGTGTCACCGGTATCACCATCATCGTCGCTGTCTGGACTTCCGTCGCTTTCCTTGCCCTGCTTCCGGTTGAATTTCTGGTGATGAAGTCGCTTACCCGGAATGAACCCATGCGGTTCAGCCTGATTGCCGTCTGGCTCAGGGCAAGGGGAAAACCGGCAGCAAACCGTCTGTTTGGCGCAACAACATTTATGCCCGTCGAGCATGATGCTGTTGATATCACGGAGTTTCTCAACGCCATGAAACTGAATCAGTGTGCCACCCTCAGGAAGTACATTCCGTATTCATCGCATATTCATCAGCATGTTGTTCGCTCACCACACAGTGATCTCTACAGTACCTGGGAACTGACGGGGATCCCGTTCGATTGCGAATCAGAAGAAACCCTCAGTATTGACCGCAACCAGTTGCACGGACTCATCCGCTCATTCGAGGGGATGCCGGTCACATTTTATATCCATAACGTGCGGGAGCCGTTTACTGATTCGCTGCACAAGCCCTCCGGCAACCCTTACGCCGATGAAATCAGCCATCTGTATTATGCCTCGCTGGCGGCGGATCCGTTTCGCCGTAATCGCCTGTTTCTGACTGTCTGTTACCGTCCGTTTGTCAGCCTGGAAAAGGCCGGGCGCAGACGCATGAATGACGGCAAGAAACTGAAAGAGCTTGACACTGCACTGCGGGAAATGCTGGAAATCAGAGGCTCGCTCGATACCGCACTGTCACGCTACGCCGCACGTCCTCTTGGCACGTTCACCGAAGATCACGCGGTATTCTCCTCCCAGTTATCCTTTTATGAGTACCTGTTGACGCACCAGTGGCGCAAGGTGCGCGTCACCCGCGCTCCGGCCTATTCGATGATGGGATCGGCGGCGCTGTTCTTTTCCGGGGAGTCCGGGCAGATAAACCACGCCAGCAGTACACAGTATTTCCGGGGGCTGGAAGTGAAAGAGTTCCCGGAGGAGACCGCGACAGGGATGATGGACTCGCTGCTGTACGCCCCCTGCGATTATATAATCACCCAGTCCTATACCTGCATGTCGCGCGAGGAAGCCCGCAAGGCCATCAAACGCACCCGACGTCTGTTAATGAGTTCAGATGATGATGCGGTGTCACAGCGACTGGATCTGGATGTGGCGCTTGACCTGCTGACCTCGGGGAAAATCGCCTATGGAAAACACCATTTCTCCATCATGGTGTTTTCCCGCTCGCTGGACAACCTGGTGGCCGATACCAGTGAAATCAGTAATGCCCTGAACAACCTCGGCATTGCACCAGTTCCCGCCGCGCTTTCTCTTTCAGCCGCGTATATGGCGCAACTGCCCGGCAATTATCACCTGCGCCCCCGCAAAGGAGAGCTGAGCAGTCAGAACTTTGTTGAGCTGGCCGCACTGCACAACTTCTACCACGGCAAACGCGATAACGCGCCCTGGGGGGATGCGATGACCTTACTGCGCACCCCGTCAGGGGATGGCTACTATCTGAACCTGCATAACACTCTGGCGGACAAGGACGAGTTCAACGAGAAGAACCCGGCCAGTACCTGCATTCTCGGCACCAACGGTTCGGGTAAAACCATGCTGATGACTTTCCTTGAAAATATGCAGCAGAAATATGGCCGTATGGACAGTTTTTCTCCCGATGCGAAAACCAAACGACTGACAACCGTTTATCTGGACAAGGATCGGGGCGCGGAAATGAATATCCGGGCGCTGGGAGGCCGTTACTATCGCATCACACATGGCGACCCCACGGGCTGGAACCCGTTTTCACTGTTACCCACCAAACGCAATATCAGTTTCATCAGTCAGTTGATGAAACTGCTGTGTACGCGTAACGGCGCGACCATCACGCCCCGCGATGAACGCCGCCTGAATGACGCCGTACTGGCGGTGATGAGTAATGAACCACAATATCGCATCCATGGGATCACCCGTTTACTGGAGAATTTGCCGGAGCCTGCCACCCGGGAGGCACAAGAGAACGGCCTGAGTATTCGCCTGTCGCAGTGGGCGCAGGGCGGCGAGTTTGGCTGGGTGTTTGATAACGCATCAGATACCTTCGATATCAGCCACTGCGATAACTTTGGCATTGACGGCACGGAGTTTCTGGATGATGCCAACGTCTGTGCGCCGATCTCCTTTTACCTGCTGTACCGCATCACCACGCTGCTCGACGGACGACGACTGGTTATCTTCATGGATGAGTTCTGGAAATGGCTGCGGGATCCGATCTTTAAGGATTTCGCCTATAACCGACTGAAAACCATCCGTAAGCTCAACGGGATGCTGGTTGTGGGCACCCAGTCCCCGGCGGAGATCATCAGGGATGAGATTGCGCCCGCCGTGATTGAGCAGTGCGGCACGCAGATCCTGGCGGCCAACCCCAGTGCCGACCGGGCGCACTATGTTGACGGGATGAAATTTGAACCGGAAGTGTTCGATGTGGTGAAAAATCTGGATCCGCAGGCCCGCCAGTATGTGGTAGTGAAAAATCAGTTCAGGCGTGGCGACACAAAACGTTTTGCTGCACGCGTGACGCTCGACCTCTCCGGTGTCGGCAGATACACCCGTGTGATGAGCGGCAGCGCCGACAACCTCGAAATCTTTGATTCCCTGTACCGTGAAGGGATGCAGCCCCATGAGTGGCTGGAACCCTACCTGGCTCAGGCACTCTGATAACCCAAAGGAGATCCATGATGAAAAGGCGTTTTCATGCCCTGGTTTACGCGTGCGTCATTGCCAGCCCGCTGGCGCATGCCGGTATTCCTGTCCTTGTTGATGCTGACCCGCTGCGTGAGCTCGAATGGCTAAAAGAAGCGCAGCGCTGGATGCAGACCGCGCAACATTATCAGAGCCAGATCCAGGCGTACAAAAATCAGTTAGCGACGGCCACCGGCGTCCGGGATATTGCAGACTTTGTGGATCAGGCGAAGAGCCTGAAATCGGATCTGGAAAAACTTCGCAGACCAGGCCAGACACTCAATGACCTGCTACTTTCCGGCGGCACCTCAGGACAGTTCGATGCGCTGTACTCGAAGTACCGGGTTTTCGATACCTGCAATGCCGAACAATCAGGACTCTATGCAGATACCTGCAAACAACTTGTCATTAATAAGGCGATCCAGCTTGAGCAGACTGACGAAATCCAGGATCAGATCAGCCAGACACTGGGCGAGATTAACGGCCTCTCGAACCGTATCGCATTATCCAAAGACTCAAAGGAATCTCAGGATCTTGCCAACAGTATTCAGCTAAAATCAGTGATGCTGAACACGCTCACTGACCAGTGGGAAATGAGCGTGAAGGCAGCAGAAAAGCGCGAAAAAGTCCTTGAGGATATGCGTATTAAACAGTGGAATCAGCAACAGTTAACTGCGCCAACCCCTGATTTAAACGGCTAAAGGAGTCTCACATGCGTTTATTAACCCTCTCTTTCCTGTCCTTATTATTCATCATCAGTGGCTGTAAAGAAGAAGTCAAAACCACTCAGTGGTACAAAGATCATCCCGATGAGCTAAAAGCGGTGTATGAAAAATGCCAGAAAACCGGCGATGCATCGGATAACTGTAAAAACGCCAATGAAGCCCATTATCAAATCCAGCAGTTAAATGCCCCCACTCCCGACCTGAACTCATAGTGAGGTTAATATGCCCGGTGGTGTATTTATCGGTGTTGAAAAACACCTGATAGGTGGAGTCACTGACGCCACAAAGGGACTGATGATGTCATACTCCTCCATGATGGTGGGGCTGGCGGCAACGTCAGCCACGCTCTATATCATGTGGCGTGGATACCAGATCCTGGCAGGTAAGTTGTCCACGCCAATGGAGGATGTCACGTGGGACATCATGAGGATGGCAATCATCCTGTCTTTTGTGGCAAATGTCAGCGGTTATCTCGATGGGGTGATTGATGCCATTAATGGCCTGAAGGAGGGATTTTCCGGCAGCGATAATATCTGGCAGTTACTGGATAGCTTATGGGGCAAAGCGAAGGTATTGGGTAAAACGTTACACGACATGGATAACTCAACCTATATAAAAGATGAGGGTATGACGGCTCAATTTTATGTCTGGCTCGGCATATTCGTTTTAATGATTATCACCGCCTTTATTTCAATGATCGCGGAAGTCATGGTTTTACTGCTGAGTATTACCGCCCCTGTATTTATCTTTTGTCTGCTGTATGGCTTTTTACGCCCCATGTTTAACAACTGGCTACAAAATGTGTTCGCCGCCATATTAACAGTTCTGTTTTCTGCGTTGTCGCTACGCATTGTCGTTAATTATTTAAACTCGCGGTTAGATATTGCAACACAACTGTCTGCACAATCCAACATTGTGGAGCTAGGCGCACAGGTATGTCTGGCCGGTGTCTGTGCTGCAATACTGGTCTACCTCTCCGCAAAATTGGCCAGCTCGCTGGCCGGGGCCAGTGCAACCGTGTCCATGCAGGGGCTGGCGGCGGTGGGTATCGGCGCGGCGGCGTTTGGTGCCGGGAAACTGGCAGCAGGAGCCGGTAAGCAGACTACCCGTACCCTTCAGGACACTATCCAGGGCTGGACAGATGCCAGTGCGGGTAAACCCGGCAGCGGTCCGGGATACAGCGCAGCTCAGGCACGTAAAAATGCGATTGAACAGATGATTGCCCGCAACGAAGCCCGGAGACTGGCGCGATCAAGAGAAACGGCCGTTCAGAAATTCCATCGTTAAACCTGTCATCCCTGCTGAAATACTCCCGTTAATTCCTCCGACGAAAACATAACCCTGTCTTCATACCACTAAGGAAACACCCCATGAAACGCTTGATTGCGCTGGTTTTGCTGTGCGCGCTTTCCGGATGCGCGCAGTCCCCCCGCCCCCCTGCCTTTGATGGTCAGGGCATCCCGGTGAACACCCCTCAGATAATGGCGGAGTTAAACAGTCATGAGTGAACAGACCCTCATTGCGGATTCGCGCACCTTTGAGCAGCAGATGATTGAGCGGGACAAACGTGCCACGAAAGCCGGGTTTATGGTGGGTGGTGCGGGCCTGCTCACCGCCCTACTGGCGCTTACCGCCGTGGTGCTGATGCTACCCCTGAAACAGACGGTCGTTGAACTGTACACCGTGGATAATCATACCGGACGAGTGGAACACGTCACCCGTGCGTCGAAAACAAGTCTGACGGCGGAGGCAGCTTATCAGAAGGCGATGACGTCAGGTTACGTTAGGCTGCGTGAACGGTACGTTTATCCTTCCCTGCAGGACGATTACGCCACGGTACAGGTTTATAACAGTCCTCAGGTCAATGATGACTATCTGGCGCTGTATGCCGGAAAAGACGCCCCGGACAAGGTGTACCAGAATGGGACAAATACCGTACGCATCGACATTCTGTCAAACCAGATCACCTCAGGCACGGATCCCGATAAAGTTGCCACCCTTCGTTACAAAAAGACCATCCGCCGCCTCGCAGACAACAGCACCCGCACCGAATACTGGGATGCCCGTCTGACATTTCACTCCGACCCCGGCAAAGAAATGAGCGATACGGAGCGGGAGGTTAACCCTTTCGGTTTTATCGTGACCAGTTGGCAGGCAGACCGTGAAATCCGGGGAGGTGAATAATGAAAAGCATCACTCTTATCCCGCTGGCGCTGATGATGTGTGGCACGGCATGGTGCGCGGCCATCCCGCAGGCGAGCCGCTATGATGCCCGCGTTCAGCAGGTTGTCTATAACCCGCTGAACGTTACTGTCGTCAGCACCCGGCCCGGCTTCATGACCACGCTGGTCTTTGACAGCGACGAGGCGGTTATCAGCGCCAGACCCGGTTTTGAGGAGGCGTGGGAAGCCACACCGGACGCCAACCGGGTCAACGTCCGCCCGGTGGCGCTCGTTCAGGGCGCGCCCGGCGCGGACGGTAACACCACGCAGGTGGTGATCCCCCCTAACAGCCAGGACTGGCATACCAACCTGCTGATCGTCACCACCCGTCGGCTGTACAACGTCGAGCTGAACGTCATCGATGATAAGTCACCGCAGCAGCCTGCTTTCCAGGTGATTTACCGTTATCCGGGCGAAGACAGGGAGAAGGCCAGCCGTGAGACAGCGGCCAGAGCGCTGGAGCGGGAGCAAAAACAGCAGCAGACTGACATTCAGCAGGCCCTGAATGCCGCGCAGACGCCACGCAACTGGGACTACCTCAAATATCCGGGGCGCGACAGCACCCGTATCGTTCCGGATTTTGCGTATGACGATGGCCGGTTTACATTCGTGGGCTTCTCCCCTGCAAAATCTATTCCCTCCGTGACAAAAGCGCTGAACGGCCAGGAGCATGTGGTTAACAGCAGTATCCGCAGAAAAGGCAACTTCACCGTACTGGCCATTCAGGAGGTCACGCCCCGTCTGGTCCTGCGTTCCGGTAACGCCGTGGTCGGCCTGGAAAATCGCGGTTTCGGTAAGGTCCAGGCCGCTGATGGTGCCACTGTTTCCCCGCAGGTTGAGCGGGTGGAAAAGCCCGCAACCCACTGACAACTGAGGAGTCATGCTGATGAACGATGAACACCCGCATCCGATGCCTGATGGCTCAGTGCCTTCTCCGGCACAACGAGATGATGATATTGCCACGCTTGAGCGCGTGGCCCGAGCAAGGCGGGAAACGGCGCTTCTCACCGCACAGGACGATGAAGAGAACGATCCGTTACAACCCGCCGTCAACAAACTGAAAAAGCGCAGGCGCGGGAAAGCCACCGCGTTTCTGGCGATCGCCGCCGTTGCGCTGATTGCACTGGCATGGGCAGGCAGCTGGGTATACCGCAATATTCTCTGGCAACCCGGTGAAGAAAAGCGGCAGGATGCTGCGCCACAACCGAACCGCAGCGATTACCGGCAGCGCACCGATCTGGGTACGCAAGATACCGGTGCCAAAGCATTGGAACCGGCAGAAAACAGCCTGCGCATGACGACAGCCCCGGAGCCGGAGATGCCGCCTCAACTTGATAAAGCCCATTTTTTGGTTCGGCGTGATGGTTCAGCAGCTGCGGCTCAAAACCCGGTCCGGACCCGGCAGCAGGAGATGACGCTGGCAACCTCTGATGGGCAACCATCAGAAACGTTATCCACTGCTCGGCAAAACACCACCGCGCCACAACCGGAACTATCTCCTGCAGCGGTCCAGCGAATTCCTTACAACCCGGACCTGTACGTCCCGGAAAATACCGCTATTCCCTGCTCACTGGATTACCGTTTTGTCTCGGATCGGGCGGGGAAAATCCGCTGCACGATTGCCGAAGATATCTGGAGTGCCAGCGGTAATACGAAGCTGATTGAAAAAGGGACCACCGCCACGGGCATTTACCAGACGGGTGCGGAAACCGGGATGACGCACGGACAGGGACGCGCCTTTCTCATCATCACAAAGCTGCGTACCCGCCAGCCCCCTTATCTTGATATTCCGCTGGTCGATACCCGCGCTGCCGGAGGGCTCGGCGAGGCTGGCGTTGATGGCTGGATCGACACGCATTTCAGGGAAAGATTCGGCGGCGCATTACTGGTTGGTATGATCCCTGATATTGGGGCATGGACATCCAACAGCGCCGGTCAGAAAGATCGTAATACGGACTATACCGAAAACAGCCGTCAGGCGATGGCGGATATGGCGCGAACCACGCTGGAAAACAGCATCAATATCCCGCCAACCCTCTACAAAAATCAGGGCGAGATCATCAACCTGACCACCGGACAGGATATTGATTTCTCAGGCATCTATACGCTGAGGATGAAGAGTGAATAATCGAAAATTTCTGTTTGGCGTCACCGCGACAGACGTCATCGTAAGGGACGATTACAACAATGCCGTAGTCAACGACGTAATGTCACACCTTAGCGGAATCAGGAGAATAGTCATGACATGTTATCGTGCCGGGGGCGCATTAACAGAGCTCATGATTGACTCACGGGAAGGACAACCGTTCTGCCTCACCATCGGTGAAGGTTCTCTGGACGTAGCGCCTTTTACCTCAGACGATATCCGGCTGGCACATAAGCAGATATCGCTGCCTGACGTCACCGATATTATCATTCTTGTGACGACATTAGCCCGCTATGCCGGACTATCCCCATCCTTCTCCGTTGATGGAGAATCATCTTCCTTGCTGGAGTTCAGCTCGTAGTAAATCGCCAGTTGACGCAGCTTTGATATTTCAAGGTTGATAACGGATTTTCCTGTGCTGTTTTCCCGTTCAGAAACAACCGGATTGAGCAAAAATACACGGAAATATCTGACGTTATCTGTCTCCAGAATTTCATCGATATAATGACCAAACCGACCTTTCGCCATCAGATCTTTACTGACATACAGGCGAACAGGTTTACCCTCATGTTTATCAAAGAAATTAATAAGAAAACCCCGCCCATACCGATGCATCAGGGTCCCACCGCCATAGATGACGCCCGCGTACGGGTTAGTCAATCCTCGCTGAATATGCGTTATATATTTATGAAGATAGACCTGACTGTGGTGCATGATCCTGAGTCTCAACGCCCTGAACTCATCCTGAGGCAGCGTTTCTTTCGCTTCCTGCCATGTGTCGATAAGTCGCTGAAGCTGGTTAGTTCGCGTATAGCGACTCCAGCGGGGCTCTTCACCTGTACCGGGCTTATCATCATCCCCGTCAGTTTTTTTTACATGTGCAGGAGTAGCAAGCTTAACGGGATCGGCTGGCTCGCCATTAGGATCATCAATTGAAGGATCAAAGCAGTTGATATAGTCCGTCAGCTTTTGCTTTGCTTTTCTTTCCGTGAAATCAGCTTCTGATTCGTCCGGACGTCTGTCCTGATCGGCATCTTCGGTGAACTCGACCCATTCACATCCGAACTTGTGAGGGTGGGGTGAACGGAAGTGTGCAGCCTTGAATTTTTCACCATCTTCAGCTTTGACGTGATAGTTAACGCCACTGATGGTGACATTACAGTTGCGATCGCTACAGGAAAAAGTGAACCGCTTTCTTTCTTCCGGCTTTCTGGAAAAAAATTCCGTTCGCGCTTCATCAATGGACAAGCAGCGCCCCAGTTCATGGCAATAAGCGAACAGTACCTTCGTCTTCGACATGCTCCCTCCACACATTTATCCGATTCAAGGATATCACATGAAAAACATCTCTCTCGACCGCTATAAGCAGCGATTTTTTGGCGATTTTCTGGCACTTACCGGACTGACGGAGATCGCCGTTAATCGTCCGGGTGAGCTTTTCACCAAAATTAACGGCGTCTGGGAACAGCATACTGTTCCGCTGGATTATGAGGGCTGCTACAACTTTGCCAGATGCCTGGCGAAGCATCACGGCGACAATATCGAAGATATCAAGCCGGGGCTGTCAGCCACGCTGGAATCCGGCGAACGTTGTCAGGTTATTGTGCCCCCTGCCTGCGAGCGTAACACGGTATCCATCACCCTGCGTAAACCCTCACAGGTGCAGATTCCGCATCAGGACTATATCGCCGCCGGGTTTTATAACCGGGTGACGGGCACGGAAAAAACGCAGACGCACGATCAGGAATTACTGGCTTTATATAACGCGAAGGACATTCCGCGCTTTATGGAGAAATGTGTGGAATACGGTAAAACCATTGCGGTGGCCGGGGAAACCAGTACCGGGAAAACCACCTATATGAAGATGCTGATTGGTTATATCCCCCACCATCTGCGTATTACGACCATTGAAGATAACCCGGAAATCACCTTATTTATCCATAAAAACTACGTCCACCTTTTTTATCCGTCGGAATCGGCAGATGAAAAAGGGTCAATTGTGACGCCCGCCAGCCTGCTGCGCTGGAATTACCGTATGAATCCCGACCGCATACTATTAACCGAAGTACGCGGCGGTGAGGCCTGGGATTTTCTCAAGATAACCGGTTCCGGCCATGAAGGCAGTATGACCTCTATCCATGCCGGTTCGGCAATGGAAGCGGTAGACGGTTTTATTACCCGCTGTTATGAAAACCCGCAATGCGCCCGACTCCCTTACACCTTTATGTTACGCAAGGTACTGGACAGTCTGGACGTTATCGTGAGTATCGACCTGGACGGTAATGTGCGCCGGATGAATGATATTTATTTCCGGCCACTGCACCGCAGCGCCTTTTTTGAGGAGATGAAAGCATGATGAAGGTTATCAATATGCTGCTATTTTCGCTGGTACTTTCCGGCTGTTCTTCAGCCCCGCCACCGATGCCTGTTGAATGGGATAAACCGGGCCAGTCAGTCAATACCGGTTTACCGCAATGGCAGGACAACACGGTTATCATTCCTTCTCCGGTGGTTAAAGATAAATGGTTATTATCCATTCACGCACGGAATTTTAATGAGACACGCTGGACGCCCTCCGTATTTTACGCGGCCGCCCACTCTGCGCGTATTGTTGTTGCTGCACCATCAGGCGCAGAATTCTTTACTGCAAAAAACTGGTTGCGTCGGTATGGCGCAAAAGGCGTTATTGAATATCAGCCTGTATATAACTGTCTGACATGCAGAGACACCCGCATTTATTTTTATCATTAAGTACCCATCCTGAAACTAACCTCACAGTAAGGGCTTCATCATGAGATATTCCACTATTGCGGCAGCAATGCTGTGCATTGTTGCCGGGACGCCTGTTTATTCTTTCGCTGCTGACCCGTGCGAAGTGGTGCTTTGTATGTACGGTAAGGCAACCGGAAACAATGGAGGAAGTGAATGTCGTTCAGCGGAACGTGCTTTCTTCAATATCATTAAAAAGAATAAACACGGTTTTTTACCCCACCACACACTGAATGCCAGAAAAGATTTTCTGGGGGAATGTGCCAGTGCTGACCCGGAGGCGGTGAATAAAATCCTGTCCAGGTTTGGCAGGGTCAGAGGCTAATACAACACTGCCGTTATCTTAATGTATTTTCCTGCATGGAGAAACAAAAGTGGATAAAGAAGACCTGTTTATTTCCAACATTCACTCAACGCATCACGACAGAATATCTGTCACGTGTATCTATGATTCTCTGTCAAAAAAAGCATATCAGGGATGCGGACTTTATTACGAGATATATGAGAGCCGATTTATCGGTTTATTGCGACATCATCTATCACTACTTAATGAATCGGACGCAGAGAAACTCAGGCGGTATGCCGAAAGTCAGGGAACGAAAATCGATGATGAAACGTACCATGCGGCATTAAACGCGGAACGGGAATGCCGAGCTGAAATAACCCGCGAACAGATGTGAATCACAAACATTGATAATGTATCGAATGACGCCACAGACTGACAGACGGCGGGTTTCAGGCGTGCTTATTTCTGGCTTCAATTTTGGAGAAATTGTTAAGCCGTAAAATAAGCACGTGGAGCGCGGACAGAAAATTCAATTTCGCAGAAATTGCTAATTTTCAGGCACCGCGCCCACCTGCGAACATTCGCCCAAAGCGAATTGAGCAGGCCGGGGGGAGCCGAATAAATTTCGCCGCCCCAGCGAGCGAAAAGCTGTCGCCCACGACAGCGGTTTATTTGGGGGGCTTGCCCCGCACACCGTCAAGCCAGGTCATATTTTCCGCCCCAGCGGGGAATATGACCGATCAGGCGCGACCAACCCCTTTAAAGCAGCGTTCCCGTTTTTTGGAGCTTGCGAGAAAAAACAGGCGAAACGCGCGTCTTAAAGGGGTTGGTCGCGCGTAGCGTGCGACGGTGTGCCGCCTTTGACCCTGGGGGTTTTGGCGTGGCGTCCAGCCGCGACATTACCCCCAGGCGACAGGCAATAAGGGCGTCCAGCCCGCATGTACTGGCGCACGCCGTTTCGTGCAGGGAAGCATGCTTTCCGGTACATGGCCGCACAGCGGCCACCTTCTTTACCCCATACGCTCGCCCCGTCTTTTCGCCCGACACCGTGGGGCGAATTGATGGGGCGATGTCATGGGGCGAATCGCTGACGAAGGAGGCATGATGATTTTAAATAAGCTTACCGCTTCACTGTCCCCGATAGTGAACGGGATGCTGGCGGTGCTGGCTTTTGTGCAACAGAAACAACTGGTGCTGGCATTATTAGCGGGGCTGACGATGCCGTTTTTTGCATCAATGAAAAGCGATGAACGGCAGAAAGCCCCGTTATGGAAAAGGTTGATTATCGCTTTTTCCCTGCTGTGTTTTCTCTCTGGCACACTGGCCCCGATAGTTATCGGATCCTTCCAGTGGCTGTATAAGACCAGACTCACCAGTGATAATACGGTACTGGTCTGGTCAGTACGGATTGCTTTCACTGTAACCGGAATTATTTTTCATATTATGCTTCGCCGGGTATTCACGCCGGAACTGGACAAAATAAAGAAACATCTTGTTAAAAAAACTACCCTTGAACGCGAATTGCGCACCGATGTCCGCACCGTAAAGTCCCTGCTGCCGGAAACACTGCATTATGATCCGCTGGATTATATTGACCTGAATAAAGGCATTTTTACTGGCATGGACAGGGAGAGCGAACCAATGTATCTCCCGTTAAAAGACTGGCAGAAACAACACGCGGATATTATCGGCACCACTGGAGCTGGGAAAGGTGTTGCCGCCGGCATATTGCTTTATCAAAGTATTCTGGCCGGTGAAGGTGTGTTTGTTATGGACCCCAAGGATGATGAATGGGCTCCACACCTTTATCGGAAAGCCTGCGAGGATGCAGGAAAACCCTTTGCCTTAATTGACCTGCGAAAACAGCAATACCAGCTAAACCTGATTGAAGATATTACGCCAGATGAACTGGAAGAATTGTTCGTTGCAGGTTTCAGTCTGGCGGAAAAAGGTCAGGAATCTGACTTTTATCGGATCGACGACCGGAAAGCCGCCCGTATGGCCGCACAATTTGTCAGCGATAATCCATCGACAACAATCCGGGATGTTTATAACGGTGATTACGTTCAGGGTATTGCCGAAAAAATCAAAGCATTTTTTGGCAAGATTGAGGAGCTGGCATTACTCAATGCCATTAATTCACCGGAGGGTTTTTCACTCAAAAAAATATTTGATGAAGGTGGCTGCTGTTATGTTATCGGCTCCATGCGAAACAGCAAAATCATTACCGCTCAGCGTATGCTGCTGGTTCGCCTTTACCAGTTAGCAGAAAGGCGCGAACGTGTAACAGACGTACCCCGCCCCATTGCTATTTATCTTTCCGAACTGAAATACCATTTATCCAGGCCAGCGCTGGAAGGTTTAGGCGCGGCTCGGGATAAAGGCGTGCATATTATTATGGATCACCAGTCCATTGCCGATTTAAAAGACTGCCCGGCAGATTTGAAAGGCGACGCCGTTGTCGGTGCGGTCGTTGAAAATGCCAAATTTAAACTGGTTTACCGGGTTATGGATCCGGATACAGCAGACTGGATAGCGAGAATGTCAGGAACGATTCTGGTGGATGACGAACTCCGTAAGGCTAAGACGGATAATATGCTCACTGAAACCATCGACAGTGAGCGCACAATCCGCCAGGCCGAGCGTTTTTTTATTGACAGCAATATGATCCTGAACCTGCCTGATTTTGTCAGTTTTATCTTTACGACAACAACGCTACCTTCTGCCTCCCTGATTTCACCGATAAAGGTCAGAAAGCGCCGGTTAAAAACCTTTTCTGTTTCCCCTGATATTGCCGCAGCGGCGGCACCGGTGAAGATCGCACTGGATTTTGGCGACGATGATAAACCAACCGCGCTGGATGTGATGGCATCGCACCCGGCTCTTTTCTTCGACAAAAGCGAAGTAAAACCGACAAAGCCAAAACCTGATGATGAAAAAGACCTGTCCCCGCTGGATTTTTAAGGAGCGGTTATGCTGATTTCGACATATCAAGAGCGCCAGACACGCAACAGAGAAAAAATAAAACAACTGCTGAACTTCCTGAAAGAAGAAACCTACAGCGATTTTAAAACGCTGATACTGCTATTTGGTTTCCGGGATCATAAATCGCTTTATACCCTTCTTTCAAAAGTCGAGAGAATGGGGTTAATACAAAAGCATGTTCTGGTATCACGCACAATAAAAATTTCATTGTGGGGCATAACCAGTGACGGACTGGCCGTTGTGTTAACCCCCGACGATGCGCTTTTCCCCGCACGATTTGAGCCTTCAAAGATTACCGGCTGGACGCTGGAACATCACCTTGATAATCAGGCGGCACGGATCATCCTTGAGCAAAAAGGCGCGTCCGGCTGGATAAACGGTGACCGTGCCACCTTTATCAGCCAGTATCAGGTGAAATATCGCCCGGACGGGTTACTGACTCTGCCTGACGGTAAGGTTATTGCCATTGAAACCGAGCGCCGCCTGAAAACCCGAGTCCGATATCAGTCGATCATGGCAAGCCACCTGCTGGCCCGTACCCGCAAGGAGTGGATTTACGTTTTTTATGTTGTGCCCGATCCACAGAAGAAGCGTGCGCTTGAACTGCTGTTTGACAGCATCAGGCATGTCATCATCAACCATCAGCACATCCCACTGGAAGAACGCCACCGTCGGGTGTTTCGCATTTATACCTTTGATGAACTGAAACACCTGTCATTAGGCAGCTATACGTAAGCTTTTACTCAGGCCATCGTGATGGCCTCACCGGCCTGGCGGCGATACCGCCAGGCCGGAATTTTTTTATTCCGCTGCAAGGCGCAGACTGTTCGGTACTCGCTGTGCTGCGTTCCGCCTCAGTCTGCGCCTTGCAGCGTTGCCGGTTAAAAACCATGTAACCGCACTCCCTTGCGGTTGTCCGGCTCAGGCCTCAGAGTTTATCCATCAGATAAGAATGCGCTTTAGAGGCGGCGCTGGCCGCTTTGAAAATATAGCGCTTGTCATTTTTCAGCGCTTTCAGCCAGGAAGCAATGTAGCTTTCATGTTGTACTTCTCCCTCAATCCCCAGGTCCGCCATCAGAAAAGCACTTCCCAGCTCCGCCACCAGTTCTTCCTCTGCATAATCCGCACTGCCAAACTTCCCTTTCATTTCACGGTTCAGGCGTTTTTTACCACCGCTCCAGTGGACAAGCTCATGCAGGCCGGTAGCGTAGAAGTTAGCCGCATCCGAAAACAGATGGCGCTCCGGTAACCATACTTCATCAGTTGATGGGCTGAAAAAGGCGTTTTGTCCTTTCTCGATAATGTTTGCGCCACTCTTCCGTAACAGGTTCTCAGCCTGAGACACCGGGGCAAAGGTCGCTTCCGGGCTGAATGTTTCAGTTGTCAGGGCCAGGCCGTCGATTTGCTGAACGTTAAATACGGTGAAAGTTTTCAGCATCGGGATATGTTCAACGTCACCGGCGTCGTTTTCCTTTTCCAGGGTCGTATAGAAAATGGCTGTTGTCCCATGCTCACCCTTACGAACCTGTCCACCGGCCGCCTGTGCCTGTTTGTAGGTCATCCAGCGGGAATCGCTGAACCCCTGTTTTGATGCGCTGCACCACAGCAACATGATATTCATGCCGCTGTAAGCCGTGCCAGTGGCGTAATTGGAAGGGAGACCAGACATGCCATCTACACGCTGCCACGGGCAGGACCACGGTTTTACACTGGCTTCAAGCGCTGCAATGATATTGTCAGTAACAGTCTGGTAAATGTCGGTTCTGGTTTTAGAAAATTTCGTTTTTGAGGAGCCTGACGGGTCCAGCGGGGATACGCTGGTCGCCGCTGCGGTGTTAGGGGCGCTAGTCTGGGTATGCAGGGAAATCGTCATGGTTTTTTCTCCGTCAGTGTGTGATTTTCGTCTTCGTATCGCCTGACGGTTCGCTTTCCCGGCATCGTTCTGTCCTGCAGGGGCGCAGCATGCGTGCCATTTACCCTTGCGGGACGGGTTGTGTTGGGAAACGATTAACCGGAAGCTGATATGAAGAACGAAAAGTACACAGGAGGAAAAACTATGCCCCTGCATAGCCGGACTTAGCGCCCCTCAGTTGCAGCGGTGAAAGGGGTTTGGGGTTTTAGATATAGTATAAGCATAACTGGCAGAGATTAATATATTGTTCCTAAGGAGGAAATAATGAACTGTAGGTGATTATTTTTACAACCAGCCTTTAAAAGGCACTCTAAATATGTGAAAATCTTTTAGTTGATCGCAAATTCACTTGAAATTCCAATTTTTCAGTTAGAATAATCAATTTAAAACTACCACTATAGTTATATGGTGTTATTATAAATTGACTCTGATCTTATAATTAATTACATTCCATTAAAAATAATTCCGTTCCGCATGAAGCGTGTGGCTTGAGTCTTCGCTATATGCCACCTTCCCTTTGCATTTGCCTCACCGAGGCGACGCCACACTGCCCTTTAACTATCTAATAAACTAGGATTTTTGCTGGAATACCAATCTTCGCCATCATCACTTTTTAGAGCATGACTTAATTTTAAAATGGTGTTATAATCTTCTGTTAAAAGATTACAAATAATTGAGAGAAAGGGGTGTGAAAATCGTGGTTGACTACAGAGATCTGAATCTTAACCGAGAAAACCTTGATCTCAATATCCAGAACTTTCTGGAATCTCACGGCTATCAGCTTGATGGAGATATACAAACATTTCCCAAAAGGAAAAGGGTGGTTTTTGGCTCTACTGGGTCGGAATTCTCAACTGTTGATTTTCACCTCAACCATACAGGTACAACTACGATTCAGTGGAAACTAGGTAAAAATCAACCAGTTGGTGAAACACTTGCTTCATATTTAAGGGATACAATCGACCCAGCAGAATTTGAAAACGTCAATTATTCATTGAAAGGAATAACTACAGAATCATTCGACCCTATATTAGAATGCGTTTTGGAGGCTGGTGATATTGAACTCAATCTCTTACGTGATGAAGACAACTGTAAGCAGGTAACGCTGAAAAGTATTGCACATCAAGACCACTTAACTCTCACTCACCATCGGCGGACAAGAGTTTTACAAATACAGGGTAAACCTTTGTCATGTTATCGTCGTGTTATTTTCATGCTTACAGATTTACTGGATCTCAAAGGATTAGAACAAGTCTTATATCGTAAAGATGATAGTAGCGCTGAGATAGTTAGAAAGGAGATGGCCGATGACTATATAAAAACAGCATTTCCTAGAAGCTATGAACTCTTACCTGAATCAGTAAAAAAACTGCTAATCTCTAGCTGTTGTGTGAAATTAGCCTCACCACAGTTACCAGATTATTGCCTATTACTTTATCCGGACCTACGGGCTCTCGAAGGAGTGCTGAAAGAGCAGATGTGCATTTACAATATGTCTGTTGAAGATGCAGAACATGGTTTTGGCGACTTTTTTGATATCAATCGTGGGTTATGTACTTTAAAACCTCAATATAGTGCAATGGTTAGAAATGTAGGGATGCAGGATGCTTTGAATAACGGCTATACATTTTATAGGAAACATCGTCATACACTTTTCCATATGGAAGAGTTTGCAGATGGCAGTCGCATGATAGATACCCTTGAAAAGGCAATAAGTTTATCTAAAAACACATATTCTGCGATCGATAGCTTATATACAGCGAGAATGTGAAAATTATGATTCAAAAAATACGCATTATTGGTGAAATAGCTGTTATAACTGCCACAGCGGATTTTCACCCTTTGCGTCAATTAAAAGGTCTGGCAATTGAACTCGATCAACTTGGTTTTGAGGGTGTAGTGCTGTTTGACCTATTAGCTGTAAATGGCTTAGCAGAGAACCGCTTTGCATCTATGAAATTTACCAATAGAAAATTTGTTCGTTCCTCGTTCGTGCTAGAATCCAATGTAAATCCAAGTATCAAAAATGAACAGGATGCTTTTGCTAAACAAGATCAGACATTTCTACTTGGGAGCGTACTCTCATCCACTGAGATTGAAAAGTTCACACACTAATCCAGCCGTTCTTTCCTGATCACCTCACATAGATTCTTCAATACTTACAAAAATAAAAAACATATGATTTTCAATACAATAGAGAAACACAGATTATCAAATCTTTTATGTTAGACCGCTAATCAATGCCCCCCACCAGAAGACCAATGCTAAAACTATGGAAGTAACAAAAATTTTATGTCCATTGTGATGAAAGTAACCTGCAAGTATTATAAACTGTACATTAACTAACTGAATTAGAAGATTAAGGTAAGGCATTGAAATCAGTTAAGTGTAAGAGCAATGGAGAGAAAGCCCCAGTAGCACAAGCCTTTACCCCAGAGGCTAGCTTAAAACGCAAAATACGCTCGCATTTTACACAGCTGGGGTTTCAAAAAGGGCCGGATGGAACACTAATTCGTCCTGACTCAGGAAAAGAATCTATCCGTCAACTGCACAGCTCTCAACGTGAAGAACGTCTACGCTCCTCTGAGCAATTTATATCTGAATTCTTGCCAAGTGCCATACCATATTTTGCCAACGGAAATGAGATTGATCCAACTAAGATTCGCTTATCATTGATAAAAGTTTCTGCGAATTCGTTCGAATCCAAACTCTTTAGGGCAGCATCTTTAACCTGGTCTGTTCCAGTATCAAATGGTTACGGTCGCCGCATGCGGTACCTCGTGTGGGACAGAGGGCATGACCGACTTGCAGGAATATTTGCATTAGGAGATCCAGTTTTTAACTTATCTGTACGTGATAATTTAATCGGATGGACATCTAATGATCGATCAAGTCGGCTAGTTAACATACTTGATGCTTACGTTCTTGGAGCGGTTCCCCCCTACAATATGCTTTTAGGCGGTAAAGCGATTGCCTGTTTAATCCGCTCACGAGAAGTTTATGACGATTTCCTACGAAACTATGGTTCAACGACGGGCATTATTTCTGGTAAAGATAAATACGCTCACTTACTAGCAGTAACAACAAGTTCTTCCATGGGGCGTTCATCACTTTATAATCGACTGAAGCTAGATAGCATAAGTTATTTTGAACCAATCGGTTATACCGTCGGCTGGGGGCATTTTCATATTACCGATGAGTTATTTGGGGAGATGCGTGAATATCTTCGACTCGCAGAGCACCCGTATGCCGATCAACATTGCTTTGGCGAAGGCTCAAATTGGCGGCTCAGAACTATCAAAGCTGCCCTGAAACAACTCGGGATTAACCAAGCTGTTTTACGTCATGGAATCCAAAGAGAGGTATTTTTCTGCCAGCTCGCTGAAAATGCAAAAGAAATTCTCGCGACTGGTAAGGGTACACCCGACCTTTCAACCTTAAAAACTATTGATGAAATATCTGAACTTGCGCGTAAGAGATGGATTGAACCGCGAGCTCTAAGGCAGGGTTATTATAAGAACTGGAGACGGGACGATATATCCTTACTAATTAAAGGATTAAAACTGGACGTAATAACTAGTAAAATTGCCTAAAGGAGTTGGGAGGAAGAGAAGTGAATCTAGCAGAACTTCAAGAGAGGCTATACCAACATTATTCTCGACTACGTGATCTGCGGACTACCGAAAATTATCCCGTTTATGCGATCGAGCATGGTCTGAGCGAAGCGGAGATTTCTACTGCTCAATCGCTTCTCAATGCCAACTTGAATACAACAAAACGTGCTACTCGCACGTTTTGGCTGGTATGGATCGCTGCCGCTGCTGAGATAGGTTACACATATGACGGAACCGAATATTGGGATTCCTTTGCTATAGCCTTTCCCTCCTGGCCTAAGTTTGGAGACCGTGATCAAATCCGTATATGGTATAGACGATTTACTACTGATTTTAATAGTGTCACCCCCTCCGGGTCATGGGCACAGCAGTTCCCTATTATTTCTTGGCCAATCACGCAAGCCATTCTGCCAAGATATCTACAACGTTTTTTTGCCGATCACCTATACAATCTTCGCCATATACTGACTAGAAGTGGTGAACTTACATTAGAAGAAATAGGTGAACTACTAAGCGATGAATATCATGGTGGTTCATCTCGGTTCGAGGGTTTCTTACAACAAAAAACTCTAACAGCACGAATTGTAATGGCGATGCGTCTTGAAGATGTCGTTGATGTTATCTCTCCCATTGAGAAAAGCACATTGCGCCGCATCATAGACGACTTCGATAAGCTTGGTTCATTTGGTACTCGCCTAAAGGAAGTAAGACGAGTACTCCGCGAGGCTCGTTTCGTCAATTTGTATAGTACAAGCTTTATATCTTCTTCAAAAAATATCCAAGAAAATGTAACTCTCTCGAAAACTTATACAGTAAAACCTCGGCTAATTGCACGGCAAAGAGGTTTAACAGAGTGGAACCTAAGGCTCGTAATTCCCGACATTGCAACATCTCTTCGTCAGGCCGGACTATCCCCGCTTGATTTAGAACACTCTCATATGCGCTTTCGTTTTTATGGTGGAGGCAATGCATGGATGCCGGGCCGGGCATTATTTTCTTACACCGGAGGAACAGAAGAACCACTCTCGGCATACCCAGCTGATAATCATTCTGTTTTCGAATACGATCGCCCTTTTGAAAAAGTTACAGCCTCTTTGCAGGAAAGGCTGCTTTTCCCTGCAATGACTTTACGACTACTAAAGGTACGTTCAGATGGTACGGCTGTTGAAGTCACGGGACGGCATGTAAAAGCTAACCAAGCTTATTTACTTGTCTGTTCGAATACAGTGCCCACTGAAGTTATCGATAGTCTATCGCTTACTCCTGTTCAGTCACAGACAACTGGAGCCGACGTTTGGCAATTTTCAATTCCTACGAAAGTAGATGCTGGAATAATAGCAGCATTATCGTCGATTGGGCTTGGATATAAGTTAGGCATGCGAGCCGAATCAATAGGTATGACTGCCCGATGGAACAATGTAGATGACGCGCTGGAGTTTCTTGACACAGAAGTTGTCATGTTTTACCTAGCATCGGATGTTGAAGCCGACGAATTACAGATCATTATTAATAAACATCCTCCTGTACATCTGCGTCCGGAACCCAACGGAAAAACGTTCATTTCGCTCGGTAAGCTTCCAATAGGTTTGTATTATGTATCTTTATCTGCACTCGGCGTAGCTACCGGTAGCAACATAATAAGCGAAGAAATCCTCATTAGGGTGCGTTTAGCAGCACCTTGGCAAAAGACTGTCTCCGGAAAAGCAGGGGTTAGCCTCAAGCTTGAACCGCAGGGAGCCACATTAGAGCAGTTTCTTGACCACGCAGCCACCCTGAGGTTTATGGCTCCTGCCGGGCGTATTGTTAAACTGGAAATCCGTTTCTTCAACGCAGACGGCACGCTTTTTCATATAGAGCCGATTGGCAATTACAAGGCTCCTGTTGACGATGAGAGAATATCTAAACTTATCGTACAGAAACTGACAGCAGACAACTACATTGAACATGTTGATCGTTCCGCGTGTATAGAATTGCTCATATCGTTGGACGAATATGGCCTAGAGAGCGTGCGATTCGACAAGAAAGCAGAACCTTTACGGTGGCTACGTTTAGACAAACGTACTATCCGACTCACCGATGATACAGAGGAAACAAGTCTGCCTTCTGTAAAGAGATATGATTTGAACGCTGTTGAAATTGGTCACGAAGTGGACTATGAACAGGCTCTGTCCGGACTAGAGCTTCGTGGTAAGGGCGGTTTGTTTGTTGCAAGCATCAATGATCAAACTTACGAAGTGATCGCTATGGCTTCGCAGCGCCAAATTTCTGATTTTCGAGATCTGAATATTCTGACTCATGTGTCCGCAGAAGAACCACAGCCGCTAACCATTATCAATGCTCTGGGATATTGGCAGGGAGCTCGGAGGCTGATAGGACCAATGGCTTTTTTGGCTCGGCGCAACGCTATTCTCACACTTGAAAAAGAACTTGAACGATATCTATGCGGTAATGACTGGGCAGAAGATTTAAACAAGGTTCAAAGTGGTAAAAGGGACATTGGATTTCTTTATAGGCGAGTTTATTATTCACAAGGATTCGCTTCAGGCTTATTGAGCGCACAAGATTGGCAATATGATCATGATGCAGAAACTGCTGAACTAGAGTTTTTTCGACTGGCTCATGCTTATAAAATTCCGGAAACAGACATCCTCTATCGTCTTGCACTGAAATTGGCATTTCAACCGCATACCGTGAAACCCTCGGACCTCGCATCACCAAATGCATTCGATTTGCTACGGAAAAACTCTGCGCTAATCCGCGGAGCGTATTTTGCGCGTCTAGTGGCAAGCAGCCAGAAAACGAGCTCTAAGACGGAGGTCTTATGAACAATATTAAAATACTTAGCCGGGCTGATTGCCTAAAGTATTCATCTCGCTCATTAGGACTTCCTGACTTGCAAAAACTTGATAATGCATTAATCGCTCAAGCGTTGCGGAGAACCGTTTTCATTGAAGCTCCTTGTTCGATTCGGACAGTATGCTCACTCGTAATGAATTCCCTAGGTCCATTAACTGACGAGCCTGAGAACTTAAAGACACTCATCTACGATATTATTGACGACCTTGTCAACATGGGTGATCTTCTTGAAATGCGGGACGAAATCGCGGGGGAAACGAACCTCATTTTGCGCCCTGCTCCACCAGCGTTTGTGCTTCGAAGAGATGGGACATTCATTATAGTGGGAGTGGCTGGTGATGATGTCACTCCGCCACAGGTAAATGACTTTAATCTCGTTTATTACCCGAGTGGTTTAAGGATACTCACACCAAGCAATACGCAATCATGTCGGCAAATACTTATCGATCTAGGACTTATTGAGTTACCTATGATTACATGGCTACGTGCACCAGTTTCGATTACAGCCGACAAACTTGTAAAATCGTGGATCAGCAGACTCCCCAACGATATACACCCGGAAAAAATAGAGAATTTTGAGATAATTGATATTAGCAAAACAACTTCATACTATAAAGGCAGATGGCAGTCACTAAACGAACAACATTCTGGAATTTATATTGCCCGACGCCCACAACGCTACGGGGCAAGACTGTGGTGCCTTGCAGAAATTCGGGACGGATTAGTCCAACGCTTCGTTGATATTCATTCAGGAGATGCGCGCTTTCGAGATTGTGATGAAGCCTGGCGATTACTCGCTGCGATGGATGCACTTACTGGCTCTCCGCAACAGGTCAGAGTTGTTTATGAAAAGGAGATAACTGTGCTGTCCTTTACATCTCCTCTTCCTTCTTGGGCGATTAGGCGTCTTAGTCTGGTCGGTGAACGTTTAAAGCCTCATCGCGCCTTGCTGCAATTTTCACTGCCTTTACATAATAGTGAAGAAGAACTTCATTGGCTAGAGGAATCCCTCTGGCTAACTCGGGATTAGTATGGGAGCACTAAATGAAAACAGCCACAATACAACAAACAATTGACGAATTACGGCAGAGCCTGACACATTATATCGAGGCGACATATCACATCGGCCACCCTTCCATAGTCAAACAGCGTCGTGAACTATTGAATCAGATCGGTGGCATCTATCAGGCTCCATATCTGGAATCGACTCCCCGCTATAAGAGCGCCAGTCCTTATAATGAGATTGATAGTTTGCCACCAGCGGCACTTGAAGCATTGAGAGTTCTTTCTGACACAAAATCAGGAAAACCAGTAATTTACCCTTCCCCCTATACCCATCAATTGGAGGCCCTACAAGAGATTCTCAACAATAATCGAAACCTTATGATTATGACGGGAACAGGTTCTGGCAAAACTGAATCATTCCTCTTACCGATATTAGGCAAGTTCGCAATTGAAGCCTGCGAGAACCCAGAGCGCTTTAAAAAATATAATGCTGTTCGCGCATTAGTGCTTTATCCTATGAACGCCCTCGTGAACGACCAATTAAGTCGGTTGCGAACAATGTTCGGTTCCCCTCAAACCGTTGCTCTATTCGAAAAATGGGCTAAGCGTCCCGTCCTCTTCGCGCGTTATACCAGCCGTACCCCATATGCGGGCCTGCGCACACCTAATAAAGATAGTAAACGACTAGCATCTATTGGTGAATTTTTCGGAGAGATCGAGGATGCGAAACGACGCTACGAACATTTTCCTTCCGACGGGGAAGAATACCGCGCGGCTAAACTCTTTGATACCTTAAAGGTACGGGGAAAATGGCCATCCAAAGAAAGTGTTTCCGACTGGTTGGGTAAAGCTCCTGTGCCTTGGGCGAAGCGAGCAATCTGCCGTCCACACGATTCTGAACTAATTACACGCCATGAAGTTCATGCATCTCCACCCGATCTTCTCATTACAAACTATTCGATGCTTGAATATATGATGATGCGTCCCATTGAGCGTGGCATATTTGACGCAACAAAAGAATGGTTGGACGCTTGCCCGGACGAGAAATTTCTTATCGTTCTTGATGAAGCTCATCTTTACAGAGGAGCACAAGGTGCTGAAGTCGGATTATTGATACGTAGACTAAGAGAACGTCTTGGTATACCAGCCGAGAGGTTCCAAGTCATATGCTCGACCGCAAGCTTCAGTGATGAGGGTAAGAAAAATGCTGGTGTATTCGGCGCACAGCTTTCCGGAGTATCGGCCGAATCATTCGTGTCAATAGTAGGAGAACTACAGTTACGTTCTCCTGAGGACCGTGGATCAATGGTCGATATAAACACCCTTGCTGCTGTTAATCTTAAACAGTTCTATTCAGCAGACCATAGTCAACAATTGTCAGCGATTGAGAACTTTCTAAAGTTTCGAGGGGTATCAGTCAAAGATGTAAGTGATGTGGACGCTAAACTTTATCTGGCGCTGTACGATTACGCGCCATTTAATCGACTTGTAAATGAGACTATGACTGCTGCGGTATCGCTCTCCAAACTACCAGAAATAATCTTTGACGATACAATACCATCAAATCTTTTGGAAAAAGCCACAACGGTATTACTCGCGTTTGGGAGCCGCGCGAAAAAAACACCAAACGAAGCTAGCCTTCTTCCATGCAGAATACATTCATTCTTCCGTGGACTTCCTGGCTTATGGATATGCATGGACCCCAATTGCCCCGATGCCCTCGGAGACAGGCGAAGCCCTGCCGGAAGACTGTTCTCGCAACCACACGAGCGATGCAGTTGCGGCGCTCCGGTTTTGGAATATTATACTTGCCGTCATTGTGGCACTTCATATGCCAGGGCCTATACAAATGATGTTGCGCAGCCACGCTATTTATGGTCCAAAGAAGGTGAAAGAATTGAGACTGCTTCAGGGCTTATAGAGGCTCTTCATCCTCTTGATCTTCTTATTGAAGAACCGCCATCGGATGATAAAGCCAAAGCCGCTTATTATGATCTTGTATCAGGCCAGCTTAATCCGGATGTACTAGGAGAGAAATATCGAACCGTCTTCCTTGCACCTGCAAAGCCCGTAACAGGTAGCTCGAAAGATACAACCCGTGGAGCAGGTCCAGGGCAATTCGCTCCTTGTGCATGTTGCAACCAGATGGCAGGTCATGGACAATCTAGCGTTCAAGATCATCAGACCAAGGGCGATCAACCGTTTCAGGCTTTATTGGGATCACAGCTAAGAATACAGCCCCCTGGTCCACAGCAACAAACTTCTTTTGCGCCACTTCGTGGGCGTAAGGTTCTAATCTTCTCTGATTCTCGCCAAGTAGCCGCTCGTCTGGCTGGCACACTTCAGAACTATTCCTTACGTGATGCAGTGCGGGCACTCCTTCCGTTGGGTTATAAGATTCTTAGCCGCGATCCGGACTTCTCCAAAACTCTTGTGCTCAACCATGCGTACTTATCAGTTTTAGTGGCTGCCCATAAGTTAGGCGTTCGACTAAGGCCCCAACTTGGTGATGCAGAAACACTTTCAGAGGTAGAAGGACCAAGTCCAGGCCCATCTCCCGCAGGTATACAGCTCTTTCAACTCCTTAGTTCGTTGTCCCGATGCCCGCAGCGTCTTATGCAGGCAATCTCCGATACGTTTAAACATACGAACATGGGACTTGATCTGGAGGCCTTGGCGATCGCCACGATTGGCGAGCCACCACAAATCTCGTCCAAGATCGTAAAACTTCCCGATCTACCAGGAGTCGCCGAAACCGAGGAGGCTAAATTGACAGTCTGTCGAGCTTGGCTGCGATGCTGGACGCTTGATCCGGGAATCTGGTTTTCAGACATGCCTGACTCTTGGTGGAATGAACGAGTGAGATCCCATCAAGGGGTATTTACTGCCATGAACCGAGTTCTTGTATCGAAGCGATCGAAATCAATATTCAAAAAGAATTGGCTTCCAACTCTTCTGACCATTTTTACCGAGCAAACAATGGGAGGGGGACATCGTTTAGTTGCTTCGAAGCTTTCTCTTCATTTAAATGGTCAGTGGCAGCGATGCAATAGTTGCAAATCTGTTCATCGCCCAGTCGGAACTCTCAGTAGATGTATTGACTGTGAAAGTTCTGATGTGAGCAACTTTGATCCCGCTTTAGATGAGGTTTACAAGGCACGTCGTGGTTTTTATCGCGACCCTATCGCTTCAGCACTTGATGTTGAAGATCCCCAACTAATGACCATTATTGCAGCAGAGCACACAGCTCAACTTGGAGCGGCACAGCCGGATGAAGCCTTCTCTCACTCTGAGCGACACGAAATAAGATTTCAGGATATCGATGTCGCCTGGAGAGATAAGGACCGCCCTGGTGAACCCGCTATTGATGTGCTTTCAAGCACCACGACTATGGAAGTAGGTATTGATATCGGTGATCTTTCAGGCGTGGCACTTCGTAATATGCCTCCAACCCGCGCCAATTATCAGCAGCGTGCTGGCCGAGCAGGCCGACGTGCTAATGCAGTTGCGACTGTTGTAGCATTTGGCAGCTCGGACAGCCATGACGACCATTATTTTACGGATCCAGAGGAAATGATACGGGGTAATGTCATTGATCCACGCCTCACGTTAGAAAATCCGGAAATAACGCGACGCCATCTTCGCGCCTACCTGCTTCAGCGCTATCATGAAGACCGTATTCCTGGATTAATCCCAGGTGCCGATCCTAATTTGTTTTCCGTTTTGGGCAAAGTTGGTGATTTCAAAACTCGGGGACCTTTGCTCAATCGTTATGATTTTGCTAAATGGCTAGAAGATCATGCACAAGACCTCGCTAACGCGGCTGATCGCTGGCTACCCACTGAGTTGTCGCCAGATGATCGCCATAGGTTGATTGCTGAAATGATGGTTGACGCGACAGATACGATTGACGAAGCCATAGATTTTATTCAATCAGAGAACCAAGATGTCAACGCCGCCCTAGAAAAAAGTAAGGACGACTCTGGTGATCAAACCGAGAATGAGATAATGACCGAGTCAGAGGATAACGTAAATATTGTTGATCCCGCCACGGATAAATTACTTGACCGTCTCCTTTACCGGGGAGTAGTTCCACGGTATGCGTTTCCAACCGATGTTGTGGCATTTCACGTTTTCAATCAAGAGAGATCAACCCCGTTCACATCGGTTATAGATTATGCTCCCGCTCAGGGGCTTGCGCTGGCTCTATCTCAATACGCACCAAACAAGCAACTCTGGATAAACGGCAAACAGTATACATCCAAAGCTATATATTCTCCTTATCCAGCCGAACGGCGGGACGCTTGGGGAAAACGAAAACTCTACTTCGAGTGCAGCACTTGCTCCCATGCAAGGACTGACGATTACTTAAAAGAGAGGGAGAACACGACAGAGACTTGTCCAGCCTGCAACACACCCAACTCTTTCGGCCCGGCAAGGGTCTGGTTCCGTCCTGTCGGCTTTGCGCACCCAATCGATACACCGCCGGAAACTGAGCCAGACTCACCAAACGAGACCGCAAGAGCGACGCGTGCCAAGTTAGTAATGCAAACGCCTAATCCTGACAAGAGCTGGATTCAGGTATCCGAGCGGGTGCGTGCTTTCAAAGCGAGAGAATTTCTCTTAGTATCAAATACTGGTGTCGATAAAGATGGCTACGATTATTGTCTCGCCTGTGGTCGAATCGAGTCATCGGCGGCTCCTGAGGAACTGCTCTCACAACCACACGCTACGCCATTCCGCAGTGAAGAAGGCTCCATCTGTCCAGGAGGAGCGGCAAAACGTCACGTAATTCTTGGGACTGATTTCAAAACTGACATTGCATTATTTTCATTCCCGCTAACAGAGCCGTTCCAACTCTTGCCCGGCAGTATAGAAGCTGATTCTGTACTTAGAACTCTATGCGAAGCTATGGCCAAGGCTGCGTGTCAAACACTAGATATTGAACCGGGAGAAGTTCTAGCCGAATACCGCCCAGCTTTGACAGAAAAAGGCGCAAGCGGTAACGAAGTTGAAATTTTCCTATATGACACATTGGCAGGAGGTGCAGGGTTTTCGACCGAACTTGTGAATCGGGCAAGAGAATTGTTTGAGCACACGCGAAATCTTCTAGCAAGTTGTCCAGAAAACTGCGACACATCCTGCTATCGCTGCCTGCAAAGTTTCCGCAATCGAATGGACCACTCGCTCCTAGATCGCAAACTCGGCATTCAGTTTATTGAACATGCGTTTGATGGTGGATATCCGTCTTATCCTGCCGAGCGTACTCGACGATCGCTTGATCTTCTCGCCCGTGATCTGATTCGGCAGTATGGAACCGAATTTTCTTTCTCTCGTGAAGTTCAACGATATGACAATGAAGCTGGAGCAATAGTAATTCCAATTGTTGCTACACGCCTGGCTACGGGTGCAGAAACTTGGATATCACTCAGTTCGCCACTAGCCCCAGCGATTCCGACAGATCATAAACTCCAGAAACTTAGTCCTCAAGGGTCAGAAAAAATGGAGTGCGCAGATGACCTTATTATTCGTAGACATTTACCAGAGGCAAGTTTGCAACTTCGAGGAAAACTGAGATAAGACCATAGTGAATTTACACTTGGCGGCGACGGAGTCCTCGCCGCCCCCTTACGAAATGGTTCATTAAAAGAAAATATTGATGATGTACTAGTCATTTATTCTAATTACTGGCTATTCAAGCCAGTAATTATTGTTAATACATATCAGTAAAAGACCACCTTCTTAGAAGGTGGCTTTCTAGAATGCCCCCTGTAAGGGGCGCTGTTGTTACCTTCCAGATTCTACTCTAGCAATTCCATCTGCTGCTCCTGCGTTTGTTCCGTTTTCTCCTGATGCCGCACATATCGTCTGATAATCTCTTCATTTACACCTACTGTATCGACAAAGTATCCCCGCGACCAAAAATGGTTTCCCCATAACTTCTTCCTGATAGTAAGCGTCGTCTCAGCACCGTCTGGCAGATCCTGATATTCCTGAGAGGATAGTGGACACCAAATATGGTGGACGCTATCCATGAAATCATTAACCGCAGTGCGAAAAAAAAGCCCTAATTATCCCGTTGAGTTCAAAGATAGATAACAACAATCAGGAACTATTTAACTTGACTCTGACCGTTTGGTTAATCGTCTGAAACAGACGAAATGCCTATCGCGCTTGCACCTGCGTCTCCCGTTAGATATATGCGTAATGCATATAAAAGGTCGGGAGTATTGAGAAAGATTTTAGGCTTTTCAATTTGCAGATTGATTCGAGACTGCAACCCGATATTGTTGTCGATCACTAATCTGGAAACGCGATCGATCAGGTCCACAAATTTTTTGGTCCGTTCATTATCTGGCGCGAAAATCATTTTTAGACCTTCATCCTCGGAACCTCTGCTTCTCAGCAATGCCAGCAGAAGCTCCAGATGCTTACCAAGAGTCGCAATTTGGTATCTCGTTCCTTCACTATCCAGCTTTTGAATATCGAACTTGAGGCAACGATATAAGCTTACGGATAAAGCCTCAAGCTTCTCTTTAGTCAATCTGTTGATCACTGTTCTGGAACGCCAAAGCACTATCGACAAAACTTCCAGGGTAATGGATCTGGTCCGGCCCTCATTATCAATGGGATCAATGACATTCTCCAACAGCACTTGTTGGTAAGACAGGTCGGCATTACCAATGGCGAAAGCAATATTCTTGTGGTATTTCCGCAACAGCTTTCTATCCTTCACTGCATCAAGAAGCCGGGAGCCAACAATTTCAGGGGCGTCCTTATGCAGACAGCACAGAAAGAAGAAAAGCTCCTCTTTAAGCGTGTCCGGCATATTTTCAGACTCAATTATTGATATGATCTTTTGCGTTCCGTCGAGTATCGCGTTTCTAAAATGGTCGGGCACATCTGGCTCGGAAAGCGAGTGACCGTGATTCCAGATGGTTAATGCGGGGAAACGGAGGCTGAAGATCCCTTTTTCAGCATACTCAATGGTTCTGGACAACTTCCGATTGAGGGTATCCTGTGCCTTCTCCTGAAGCTGTAAGGGGACGCGCTCCAAAAAGGATATCGTTGCCCCGTATGGCCCTTTTTCATTCGTAAATACATCCAGATAAACCGGGCAGCCTTTATGCAGGGAGTTTTCATCAACAGCCTCAATAAAGTGAGAACTGTGGCAAAACACACTCTGTCCCTCAACATTGACGCGACAATAGTATTTCCCGTTAGTGTCAGTACTTCCCCATTCCAGATAGCCGACTTTTCTTTTATTCAGGATGGATTGAAATTCCTGTTCATAATCAAAGGAGATCAGCTCATTCAAACCTGCAATTTTGGAGCAACACCAGTCCAGGAGGTCAGAGACGCTCTTACCATCGTCTTTCGGGAAGGACTGAAAATCGGACCAGCTTTTTCTGGCCGGGAAATCCGGAATCGGTAAGTTCGCCAGATCGGCAATCCCCCTTTCTGATGCTGAGCGCCACTCAACTCGGACAGATTTAAAACCTGCTTCCGCTGAATCCAGCGGAAGGAATTTCAGTTCGTACGGGTCATCCGCGCCATAGGTATAGGACATCTTCAGCTTGCACGTTGTGTCCTTCTTTAATGGAAAAGCTGGCGACATCAGGTATGCAACAAACCGCATCTCTTTATTGCCTTCTCCCTGTTGCAGGGGAAAACGATAATGCGTTTGTCCCGCGGGAAGCGTGAACAATTCTTCCACGGGTATATCCACCGTTCTGCCACGTTGCGGCGTTACTGTCGCGTCTTTTACAAGATAAAAATTAACCTTATACCCTTTGTCACTCTGTACCTCTATCGATAGAGCTGGCAGATGATCACGCCAGAGGGTCATGTCACCCACTTCCTCATGCCATCTGTTTAAGGTCTGGCAGCCTTTAATTGGCGACCATGCGGACCCCAACCACTTATAATCCATTCGCCCATCGGGTTTCCTGAGGGTAACGTCAAGAGGCAGGATAAAGACATTCGCGCCCCGACAATTCAGGTTTGTAGAGTTCAGGCAGTTACTGATGGCGGTGTTTGACAATATGCTGAGATCTAGATCCTGAGTCAGAACCTCCCGAACAGAACCCGGAACGTGATACCAGCGTTCATCGTTGACAAAAGACACGTCTCCGGCATCGCTGGCTAAACCCTCGAACCCAAACAAATGAAGAAGGTCTTCAGATGTCTGGCAGCCATTCCCGTCAAGATTGCGGACCATGGCATTATGAATGCCGCTGTCGGGCAGATTAACCGTAGGATGTCTTTCCCAGCTAATACCTTTTGTCTCAGGCAACAGTCCCTCAAGCTCCGGTTGGTAAATTGCCTGAACCGGGGTTACTGAAATGCCACCATCAAAGGAATCAATCACCAGCACAACATCATTACCCTGGACGCTGTCCTGTACAAATTTCTTCGACGATTGCCATGCAAAGATAGCAGCGATACTTTTGGGAAGCGGAGTTGACTCATCAAAATAAAAATTGGCGCTTTTTCGTATCCCCTCCAGATCGAAATCATTCCCCCAATCAGGGATAAGATAGGTCAACTTATCTGCCTTGATATAGTCACTCAACTTTTTAATAAAAAACATCGATGCCCGGCTTTTAGTAGCCTCGGGCAGTGTTGAGTCAGGTGAAAAGAGGCTCCTCATGCTGACCGTCTGAATACCGGAATGCAGGGCGATGGATTTAGCGTAACCGCAGTCTATCTCCACTTCGCCATCAGAATGCAGGGGCCAGTACTGCTGAACCAACCTGAATGGCAGATGCGCCTGAGAGCCTGTACCGTGCGTGAACGCAGGACGAACTGAACACAGATCCGCAACGGTGCTCTCCATCCGTATCGGGTCACGTTCAGTATTCGTCGGCGCAGCGTATTCAGGCGGGGCATCCGTGACGAATGACAGTATCGCCTTCGGTATCTCGTTGAGAGCTGCAGGCTCGATTTTTAATTTTTGGTTTACACCCTGAGCTGACGCAATAACCAGATACCCCGAAACGATATGTAATAAATACTTATCCTCACCGACGTGTATCTCCCATTTATCCCCCGTCAAATTGAACGCTACAGGGATGATCCCCGCCAGACGGTCGATGTCATCAGCACACTCCCCCTTTGGGTTACTGCCAATGACAAAAGACACCTCATCTCCAGCAGTTAGTGAGTTTATGTCTAATTTTTGAGATAGATTTTTTTGGTGGAAAAATAAATCCACACCCTCTTCAGACGTGATAAATCCGAATAAACTCTCTGGCTTAATGAACTTAACCTTCCCCTTTTTCTTTGCGCCATACCCGGGGAATAAATATCCCCAAACGGGGAATTCAGGCACGATAGAAAAGTTGTCGTAATCAAAGCCGACCGGTTGCTGAACTGTCCGAAAGCCACCACTCGCGTAAAGCTGGGAAAGTGTATTCCAGTAGATAACGGTGAGTAGGTCTTTATTAAGCCGTTTGCTGTCCTCGGTTATCTGAACGTCGCTGGCCTGGAGCCAGAGCCAGCCATCCCATATTTTTCGATAGCGCTTGTCCTGCAGAAGCGTATTGTTGGGCGGAAGATTTCCCCACGCACCGATTTCAGCGGCATCGTCAGTTCTTAGCCATCGCTGAAGGGAAACAAGCATGTCCTCACAGGTCTCTTCTTTTGCGGCAGATAATGCACCCTGTCTTTCTGTCAGAATGTGTTCCAGCCGGAAGAGAAAAGCTCTCAACAGTCTGTTTTCCGACGTATCAACACTGCGCCTCCGTCTGACGGCCTTCATATAAGGCTTACCGGAAAGCTTTTCTCGGAGTGTCCTGCCCGGCTGACGGCTTAGCCATTGAACACTGTTGCTGTCAACCTCTCTCGCCGCATATATCGGCAGCATGGCATGTTCGCGTATCACCTTATCCCGGGTATGCTCCATTATTGCCAGGACAGCGTCCTTCACATGTGACACCACGCGATAGATACGGTCTTTTGTCTCCTCCTCTGATGACGTATCCCGCACCGATTTCGCCACAACATCCAAGAAATCGTCGATACCGGTATGCAGGACAAGTCCGGAAACTGGGTCGAAGTTCGACACTTCCGTCAGCCAGTTGCGAACCACAAGAATTAACTGAGCATGAGCCTTTAACTCATCGGTATTATTTAGACCCCTGTAAACAGATTCAACAGAGTCAATTTTGAATGAACCCTCCATGACTTATGATTCCCTGGTCGCATTACACAAATACTTGATAGCCTTTGCTTCTTTTGCATCACATTTCAGGACTGTCATTATTTCGTTTGTTGTCAGTTGCCAGAGTTCCTTTGTACTATTACTTGCATACCGGCTGATCTCAGCAGGAATAGCGCTTGCGCCTGCAGCAGAGCAATGATGAAGTCCGGCGTGATCAGATGACAGCATACTGGCATCACTGGCACTGGCACTGGCACTGGCATTGTTACCAGTTTGACCATTCAATGACTCATCGTCTTTTAAGTAATTAGCACTGCTCCAGATGAACTGACCGTAACCAAATTCGCACGCCAGATCGAAATCTTCGATTATCGTATAGTTGTCATTCACCAGTTGAGTTCGAATTCGGTCAAGACAGTCCGTTCTGGATTTACCTCGGGTTTCGATGCCGCGCAGCTTAGGCATAACCTTTTGAACAAGCTGATCTTCAAAAGCGACTTTCATGGCTTTGACCAAGCCTGCATCATCATTTTTTCTCTGGGCGTCGAGCACATCAGGATAATTTGCCATGTAGTATTCGATCGATTGCCACACCCTGTGCCCAAGCGCTCTTCCGACTTTAGAAAGAGCATCGTTCATGTCTTCAATAAACCCCTTAAAAGGCAAAATCTGATCATCGCTGAATTTACTTTCTCTGCACCACCAACTCTCCCACAGTTTGCGGGACAATAATGGCGCCTGATCGCCCAACGGAATCAACTGACGGCGTCTTTCCAGCGTAGTCGGTCGGGGAAAGTTGATGACAATTCCCCGGTCGAGGACCTTGTCTGAGAGGGATTTCGTTGTCTCATCCTGATTCATTGTGCCAGCCCAGAGCACATTACGACCGATTGGCAATTGATAGGGCTGAATTCCGGCCCCCAGCTTAACATCAAGGAAGGGGAGTTCTTTTTTCATTCCTCTGCGCAGCTCAAGCTTGCTCAGGAATTCCGCAAAATAGAGTTCGACATGGGCAAGATTCATTTCATCCATCAATATCAGATTCATGGCATCTTTAAGACCAAGAGGATAGCCTTCAGCCTGCGCCTTCTGACTTTGTGCCAGTAAACGCAGAACCGGTTGGGCATCGAACTTGTTATCGATAGAGTTGAAGAAACCCAGCATGGATTCCTGACTGTCCCAGTTGGGTTGCACGGCCAGACTCAAAAAGTTTATGCCGCCAAAATGTGAATACAGCCTTGGCAGTTCAGACTTTCCGGTTCCACTCACGCCTGCCAGAACAGTCACAGGAGACCACTCTGACGTTTTTAGTGCTGTGTGGAATGCGTGTAAAATTCGCCGCGGGAATCTCAGCCCATAATCGATGCAGGATTGACGGATGCCGTCCAGCCATTGAAGCTCTTCAACGTTTTCAGCCGCACGAGGCAGTTCTTTTTGAACGTATGGCGTTTCAATGTCCCGAATCCTTGCCTCACGGTCCTGTTCCCGTTCGTAAGAGGATTGCAAGCGTTTAAGCTCCTCCATCAATCGGTTGTTGTCGGCATCCACTGATTCAAACCGCCTCAGCAGCGATTTGTTTTTATCGGTCAGTTCCGCTACCTGCATTTCCAGATCTGACTGTGCGCGTGCTGCACTTCTGAGCCCCTCATTTTCTTCAGAGAATCGCTCACAGGCCAGCTTCAGTTCGTTCTGTTCAGACGTCAAACGATCAAAGGCGTCCCGCATCTCCTGTGTTGGGCGCGTGGCAAGATCCTCGCGCAGGGTGTTGATTTCCTCTTCATAAGTTTTCAGCTTAAGTAAAACGGCGGCAGGATCTTCATCACCGAGCTTATGCTTCAGTACTTCGAAGTTTGAAATGAGGGCACTGCTTGTTTTGAGGGATTCCCTCAAACGGGCAATTTCATCGTTAAGCACAGACTTCTCACTCTCGAAAGAGTGTTTCCGCTGAGCAACCCTGGCATCCACCTCAAGGTTCAGATCGGATTCTCTTTCCTCAAGTCGGTCTTTATTTGAGCGAAGGCGCTGTTTCTGGTACTCAAGTTCATCCCTGAGTTCATCAAGCTCCGCCTGGTTCTTAAAGAATGCCTTTCTTTTTTGTTCGAGTTCATCCTTATCCTGTTGAATAGCCGCTTCATGCGCGCTTAGCCGGTCAGCTATCTCTTTCCCCAAGTTTGCTATTCTGGAGACTCTCTCCACTGTAAGCTCTTCTTCGAGGGCCTTCAGGGCGCTGGCGCGTTTTGACTCCAGATCCTTTTCCTGTACTTTTCTGAGACTGAAGAGTTCATCATCAAGCCTGGCCCTTTCATCGGCATACCCCCTGTCCCGTTGGATTTCCGCCTTTTGAACAGCGACCTCTCTTTGCCGCAATTTTTCCTTTTCAGCTTCGAGAGTTTCCCGCTCACTTACACACTGAGTTTCCCGCTGCGCCAGTTGTTTTTTGAATGCTGCGAACTTTTCCTCAAAGAATTGCAGAGAGCCGTTTTTTGCTTGAAGCTCCATCTCCTGAAGATGAACATATTTGTCATTCAGCTCTGCTTCTTTTTGGGCCATCGCGTCTTTAGCCGCCTGTAGCGCCTGTTCCTTTTGGGCTAAAACCGTTTCTTTTTGCGTCAGAGAGTCTTCCCGTTCCATCAGTTCCTGCAGTTTATTCAGGAACTCACTCTCCGTTACGTTGATTGTGTTATCCGTCAGATCTGCCATCTCATTATCCGCAGTAAACTGAACGCTATTATTTTTTTTAGAGTCCACTAAAATTCTTCCATAATTATTTTGATGAGTTTGAATACGTTCATTTTTAATGACGCCAGGTATTCCCTTGAATAGTCAAATTTCTGTTGATTACCGTGCCCACGCAGTTTGATTAAACTGGCGATAAGCTCGAAACAATCCGGAAAAGACCTTTTGAGTGCGACCCTTTCGCTTTCTGATGCCAATAAACAAAGCGCAAGAAGTTGAGCACCAAGAGTTGTGCTTGAACCTTGCACAGCACGAGAGAGTCGACTGCAGTTTACCGTACTGATTTGTACTGGTATGGCATCAGGTGCGGGATAAAAACCGGATTGAACGATTTTTTCAATCGCCTCATCCCTCAGGTTTGTTCGGTTTTTGAAGGGGGTTATCCGGTCCTTGGTGGCTTCAAATAACGACAGTTGCATAATGGACGCCAGTAAATTTATGTAGCGCTGTTGCTGTTCATTATCCAGAGTCGTCATCTGGTTTAAGATCGTCACTTTGACCAGTTCTTCCCGCAACGACGGAGAAACCGCGTGGACGAAACCCAGCCCCAATGACCTGTCCAGTTCGATCCTGGCCTTCAGTCTGACCTGATCAATATCGTTTTTCTGCCGTGATTTGGTTGTATCAGCATCCCGCGTGATATCCGGTATCAGTAATTGAATAAGCCGAACGGTTCTCCTGCAATAGCCCTGAAGATTTTCCTTTGAGAGCTGCACACCCATTGCGTTTCCATGGGAAACAGGATCCCTGACGTCTTTCAGCGCGTGAATAAAAGAGAGACATCCTGCATCTTCAATGGCCAGACGATTAAGTGGATGGCTGGGATCATTGATCGCCCCGGCGATTGCCATAGCCAGTAGCGGCTGCATCTCGGAAGCACCATGGTCAACGTCTCTGATTTTGCCGGGTTTAACCTGAAGCAGGCCCTTCACACTCTCTGAAACATCAAACCCAATCCGGGTGGCAAACGAGCGCAGTATCTTGTCATTTTCCCTGTAGGACTGTGACGAGAATAATCGCTCCCAGTGCGTCACTGGGTTATCCGAAACAACAAACCGCAACGCCCATTCTATGGCTTCATACAGGGCGACGACCGCCAGGCCGGTCAGACGGGTGAATTCCTGCTCATCATTAGATGAATCAATCCTGATTTTTTCAGCGTCTGACAGATACGCTTGTGCGCGCCGAAGTGGGCGCGCTATCCGCGGATATTGCTTCAACTCATCCGCCGCTAAAGAGTCTTCAGCCTCTTCATTGCGTTGGTCGGGGTTCAGCGTGTCGACAACCCCTTTATTCTTCAGGTCGATGACCCACTGCCAGTTCTGAGACATCAGGTAACTGGCAAAGCTCTCAGAGAATCCGAAGCCGCATCCATCCGTCACCAGAATGTCAGAATTGCCTGTCTGGATAAGGGCGTGGCAATGCAGGTAAACCAGTTCCGGATTCGCCTGTAAGGATATGGCTTCAGCCACAGGGATCGGAGGCGGGTACTGCTCGACGCCCTGGTTCAACAGCGCCTGCCGCTTATATTTCCTCTTAAATTCCCTGATAGCTCTGATGATGTCGTTGGCGTCAGGAACGGTTTTCCAGAAAGCGTCGTTTGCTGGACGTATCTGAATCGCCCGAATGTATTTATCATCAGTGGGGGTGATGAAAAAATTCACATAGTGTTCAAACTCCCCCTTTTTCTGAAGATTCTCTTTTGAGTAAAGGGTCTCTATTTTTTTGTAGCTCAGTTGTTTCGTACTGACATAAGGTAGAAGCTTTCCATACAGCAGCTCCACAAACACCGTGGCCACGGTGTATTCCAGATCTCCGTCGGATTTATTCTGCCACTCGTTCAAAAGCGCCTGTCCTTGCTCAGACAACTCATAGCGATCATTCAAAAGACCGAGCTGGTTGAGGCGACTCTGAATAAAAGCCACCAGTTCCTTCTCCAGACACGTGAGCTGCGCAATCATTTCTGTGTCGCCGGATTCAATCTCTGTGATCTTCAGAACAGTTTCTTCAAATACATTGAGACCGCTCTTTTTCTTTTGCGGAAGTGAGATGTTGAAGGCATGACATGGCCACAGAACACTTTGTCTGGCGGCGATGTTCAATCCATCCAGTGCGGTGCGGAAACTGATGACTTTAGGACGATGATCTTTGGGTTTTGCACTCACAGGATCACCCCCTTTTCATGGCACAAATCATAGAAGTTTTTCAGGGCCGGAACGGCATCCTCCGCTATCTGGGTGTTCGCAAACACGCCGTCTCCCACTATGGCCAGGACCTTCTTCTGGCGACTCATACTCACACAGAGGCGGTTTTCCGACATGAGATGCCCGAAGAGTTTTTGCTGTTTCTTTTTGTCATCCTCCTCGTTGCGTATATGAGGCGGCAAGGCGTTCATATCCTGAGACCTCACCATGGAAAGAAACACAATATCGAATTCCATCCCCTGAAAGGCATCAACGGTGCCGATGCGGAGCCGCTCTTCACCATTGTCGAGAAAGCGGTATTCCTGACATATCTGCCATGCACCATCCTGTGCCCGTTCCGTGATACCGTATTTTTGCAGGGCTTTATAAACAGCAAATACCTGGGCTTTATAAAAACTGATGACACCAAAGCTAAGGCCGGGTTGCCTGTCATCATGGGTTAACGTCTTCATATAATCTGCAGTGGACTCATCTGAATTAATCCAGTCACTTAGTCTCTTGGCGATAATTTTAGCTTCAGCCTCTCTTTCACGACTGCCACTCTCAAGACGCTGCTCTTTTCCAGCCTCATTGGGCACATGGATCCAGACGGCGGCGCTATCTTCGATGCCGTTTAACTTCTGGGTAAAATATTTAGCGCCTAAAGGAGAACGATAACCTTCATTGTATCGATCATAAAAGTTGCGGCTTGCAAACTCCCCCAACAACGGGTGTGTCCGGTACTGCGCATCCAGTGTCACCGTTCGCTTGATGCCGTCCTTCTCCTCCAGTTTTTTCAGGCGGTTGAACAGATACTCAAACATGCTTTTCTTCACAAAATCGACATCAACCGGCGGACCTGATCGATCGTCACCTTCGAGAGCTCTGGCGACCTCCTGGTCAATCAGGTGAGGCAACTGCCTGTGGTCCCCGACAAGAATTATCCTTTTTACCGCCTGGGACATCGGGATAAGCAGATCTCGCGGACTGGTTCTCGCGGCCTCATCGATGATCACCGTATCGTACTTAACCATTTCCGTTCGCTGATCATATTGGACATTTTTATTCTTTGACCGGATGATGTCTTTTCCGACAGCCTGTTGCGTGGTGGCCGCATACACAAAGTTGTAGTCCTCTATGGCCTCACGTACGCCATCAGGATTGTCTTCAAGCTCATGTAAAAACTCAGCCAGTATTGCATCCCGTTTACGGGTTGAACTGAGTTCTTTCTCCAGACGCTGAGATACCGTTGTCACCAGTCTCAACACATCCTCTCTTGGTTTTTCTGTCCTGAAATCAGGCGAGGGCAGATATTGATAGAGCAGTGATGCTTTCAGTTCTCTGAGTTCTGGAAGGAAATTCAGCGGCTTACCGCTGCGCCAGCGAGCCGCTTTTTCAAGAACACGTAAATCCGGATTAATCGGTCCGCCTTCTATCTTGTCCAGTAAATCAACCGCTCTTACCGCACCGTCGTCAACAAAGGCGGCTTCACTGACACGCAGAGCCCTCACGAGCCGCAAGGTGGAAGGATCGTCTGACGTGGGCTCCGTATGCAGGGAATTGATGATTTCTTCAGCCTCACGGGTGATATCTTCAGAAATCACGTCTCTGGGCAAATCCAGAATACGCTTTATTAAACTGGCGGTGTTGTTCTTTGAGGGGCACAGTGAATAGGTGACAAACTGTTCTGTCAGTCTGACCTGATGCTCCGTCTGAACCATTTGAGGGTTTTTGGTTCGAATCTTTCCGGCGACAGTGGCGCACCATTTGTTCAGTTTTTCAGTAACGGCATCTGTCGTAAATTCTGAGCCACCAGACCGGGTGCCGAACTTCACTGCCGGAAGCGCATTCACACTCAGCCTTGCCACAATATTCTCAACGGCATCATGCTGAAAACCGGAGACAAGTATCTGACCTCTTATCGAGCGGGTTTTGTCATATTCCTCATTGAGCCGTTCAAGAATGGCTGTCACAACCGTTGTTTTCCCTGTTCCCGGAGGCCCCTGAACAAGCGCAATATCCGGGGTGTTCAGTGCGACATCGATGGCCTCTGTCTGTTTAGGCGTTGGCTCATGCCTGAAAATTTTCTCTTTCACAAAAGACGTCAAAGGTTTCAGTTTGGTGACACGCTGTATGTCCGGGAGTATACCGCCTTCTTCAATAAGCAGGCCGAGAAGCGGATTTGCGCAGCGTCCTTCCAGAATGGCTGAACGTGCCCGCATTCGTCTTTCAATCTGAATCTTGTCGCCATTGATGGACAGGATCAAAAACATCTGACCGGACGGAATTGACGGCAGATCCAGTTCAATACTGGTCTTTGAAATAGTCAGGATCGGGGCATAAACAGAAACGGATATTTCAGCATCGTTCTTTTTTCGATCCCGTTTGGAGGCAAATTCTTCTTCCAGAGCCTTGCTGTAAGCTTCCCAGGTAAGATCCGGAGTTCTGAGGTATAAAGGTTCCTCGGAGGTGATCTCTATCTCATCGCCTTCGGTAAGTTGTTCCGGAACAGACGACACAAAGAACTTAACTCCTTTTGTTGTCTGTTCAGTGCCATGATAATCCACCCTGCCAACAGCTTTTGCCCTGGCCAGCAGCATTTCACCTTCAATTGCGCCGTATTCGTCCCACTGTTTCAGGTAACTCCCGGTTTCCCTGGAAAGCTGACTCATCGCGCCGGCGGCTAAAGCACGGATGCGTCCCGTCTTCGTGTAATCAGTAAACCGGACCTTCCCCCTTGCCAGACGTAATGATCCTTCCCTCTTCTGATCGTCTCTAAAGATCGCTTTGGTCGCAAAATAGATATCCCTGAACGTCTCGACATTGCGCCTTTCAACCGGAATACGCACCCTCTCACCATAGACAGAAAATTCCCTGTATTTTTCCTGTACAACGCCCTGGGGATCAGGTGAGCCTCCTTCTTCAGACATATCCGCTTCAAAGTCAGCCCTGGCGGATGGTCCACTCATTAGCAGAAAGAAATCGTCGCCACCAACGTTGATGTTACATTTTTCGTTTAATACGCCCCCCAACTCTTCAGCGCCATTGAAGCGAATGCCATTTCTTTTCGCCGTTAACTCTATGCGCTCATCAATGCCGATCTCCACATCACCAATTTCAACAATTTCACCGTTAAAAAAGACAATTTTCACCAGCACACTGCGATCCTGGGCAACCAGCATGACTTCGGCAAGGTGCGCACAGCCTCTTTTTAAGTGAAAATTCAGATCGTTTCCGGCCGGAGTATCCCGAAGCACCATGCTCCACTGCTGGCCATCGATTCTTAATCTGTATGCCTGGTCATTTTGGTGAGGGGCAATAGAGCCCACCCCCGTGGTTGGCGTCTCTTCGTACAGCGCCGGCGTCATCCATAATTCAAAAGTGATTTCAGCATTTATGTCTTTGAGTTTCATTTGTCACTTCCGCTGATCATGCATTTAACCAACCGGGGACTATTCATGTTTGTGAACATCCAAAACTGAACATCCGGGGTTGCACGGTCTATTTTCATCTGTGAATAAACTGTCTGAAAACCACGTTGCGGATGGCTGTCAGCGGCAACAGAGACATCGGCTTTAGCATGATCTGACTTTTTAATCAGAATGCCCTCATCGCCTGAAGAGATGAGCACCTCTGCTGTATCAGAATCAAGCATGAGAAACTCATCAAAGACGCGTCTCGGTACTGTCAGCTCTGACCCCGGCGGGATCTCGCGGACATAGCGCCAGCAGGGAAGTTCCAGGGGGGTGTCACTGCCCTTCCATCGATAAGACTCCAGAATGAGCACCTGCGGCCTCGGCGTTGTACAGTAAGGGCAATGGTGCGCCTCTGTTTCCGGGTGAATAAAATCATAGTAATAATGCATCGAGCACCCCGGGCATGTGACGGTCATATCCGCGGCCTGGGCGAGAGCTTCAGGCCAGTGATAGATTGTCGGCCGCAGCAAAGGAGATGTCCTTCCCGGACCGAATGTGCTCTCAAACAAGGCCGTCAGTTTCGCGGTGAGGAGAAGGGATCTGGGCAGACCGCTGTCGGAAGAGTTGGCATCATCATTTTGGTCATCAACCCAGGGGAGCAATCCAGCGTAAGCCTTATCTTCTACATCCCCGTCATCATTTTCTTCATCAGCCCAGTCGCCTTCATCTGTTCCATCCACTTTTTTTCCAACAAACGGGTGAATCAGCGAAAGAAGGTAAAACGCCACCACCGCAAACGCATGACAATCGCTTGACGGTCTTCCACCATCAGTGCCCTGAACCAGCTCCGGGGCACCGTATTTTGGTGTGTAAACAACGCTTCCCCCTGCCAAAATTTCAAATCGAATATTGTCGGCATCAATCAGCCAGACGGAGGTATCATTCATGCCTTCTGAAATAAAGATATTGTTGGGCGAGATATCACCGTAGACCATGCCGTTACCATGGAGACGTGCAAGTAATGATGCACACTTGTAGAGCGCATGAAGTCTGCGCCTTAGCCCGCCCGTTTTGCAGTAATGAACAATCTTTTTAGCTTCGTTCTCCGGCATGGCAGAAAGCCATGCCGGGATCTGGTCAGGCCCCATTTTTTCTGCGGTCTGACCATCAAGCCAGAAATGGCTGAACGGGACCATTTCACTCAACAGTTGCATCACATAACCGGCCTTGTTCTGAAGCAGCGCTGCCGGTACGGATATATTCAGGTTTTCCGGCAGAGGCAAGAGCCGGACGCGCTTAAAGCGTTTCGAACACCGTTCCACCGAGACGTCATCGGTGACAGGGTTTCCGCTCTCATCGGTCACCAGTTTGATCGCCAGATCAGGATCCCGGGTACGGAAAACAACACCCTGGCCCCCCTGACCGAGCACCTTGTCCTGAATGTGCACATTCTGATATTCATCCACATACCTGTTGAACCATTCACTCACCGGGTGCCTCCTTGCTTAAACAGACAGGCAATCGTCTTATCATCGGAGTGTCCTGGAACCGGCCATTCACTGAGCCAACGCCGAAGATCCCGCTTTCTTTCCTCAGGCTTGACGTTTGAATACGTGGAGCAGAGCTCCTGTGCAAAAATCATCTGTTTTTCGGGTAACAGGTCATCGGATATCCCATCCGTACATAACACAACGGCATGGCACGCCGCGCTTGCAATCGTCGCGGTTTCCCATTGTTCGGGCCTAAACGCCTGTTGAAGACTGTTTGTGTAGTTTGAGAAGGAATCGTGTCGGGTATCACTGAGGATAAGGTGGTGTTCGTCAGTTTCGCCAAGGACAGCAATCATGCCGTCGCCCAGACGACCCAGAGTGATAGTTCCTTCTGTCTGGATGACGAAAAGACAGGTGGCCGAACACTCTGTTGAAGCGTACGGCGCTATCTTCATAAGCCAGTTGGCATGAATGAGTCTGAGAACATCACCGATAGAGGCCGCAGGGGTATTCTGATAGTCCCTGGCTGCCTCAAAGACAGCTAGACAGGCGGCTTTTGACCCGTGATCTGAATGTGCCTTGCTGCCCAGTCCGTCCGATACAACGACGACATTTCCCCATTTATACCGGTGCGCCCTCCAGGAATCCTGATTGGGTATTCCCGCTTTAACATGAAGGGGGCCGATTACTGAGGCCCCCCAGCTGTTCCAGAGTGGATCACGCATCCCAGTCCTCCTCAGGCTCAACTGTTTCAGCGGGTGCGGAGTGCTGTATCTGGGCTGCGGATACCGGAGCGGTCACCGGCTCATCAGAGCCAAAGAGAGTGCTGTTCATCGCTGAAGCGATATTCTCCGGAAGGTAAACGGTGTTGTTTGTAGACAGTTTCCGCAACTTCAACAGGTCAGCATCAGCGCCGACTGCAACAGTCCGGATAATGAGGTCGGGGAAGGTGCAAAGCTGGTTTTGAAAGTTGATGGTATCTGAACTGGGGAAATTGCCATCAGACAGAATGAGAACTCTTGCCACCCCGCTCTTATAAACATGTTGGAATAAAAAATCAGAGAGCTCAGCAAGGCTCGAGGAGCCTTTTGCGGTTAAGGATGGAATATCCCCATCGCTTTGCAGCGTGACCTCGGAAATATCCTGATGCCACTGATATAAACGGATGACGAAATCCGTACATTTTTCCTGAGCCAGGCCAGGCATTTGAATTGCATAACGGGCTAAATTCCGTTGAAGATGAATTTTCCCCATTTCATCCATGCTTCCTGAAGTATCGAAAATAAAATATATATCCATTTTAATTACTCTCAAAAAACTTCAACAAGCGGTCTGACGCATGCTCTCCAAAAAACCAGTTTACATTCGTCTGGTCATCTGATTTTTGCTTGACCACAGGATGTGAGGGACGAAATGCTGAAATCATAACCCCATTGCCTTTCACCCCACCAAAATGCTTGGTAATTTCGCTAAGCTTCGAAATATGGTGTGCTTCAACTTTCCCACTTTTACATTCAATAACAAATAAAGCGTATCCGTCGGTACAGATAACATCAAATTCTTGATAACCTGTTTTTTCCTTAAACCCATCATGATAGGACTTAAAGTTATCGTTCGAATCAACGTCCTCAACGGATACCTCAAGCCCAAGGCGTATATCTTTCAGTACGGCCGATTCCTTTAACGGCATTAACACACTAAAGACATACACCTCTAACCATTTCCCCAGGAGAAATTCCATAAAATCCGGACAATCATCAAACACAAACGACTGACCCCCGATGGTCAGTTTTCCTTGTTTTTCTATTGTCAGCTCTGCGTAGAAGTCATTACCCCAACATTTGAATGATTTCTCTTCGAGATAAGATTTCAGTTCGCGATACTTAGACACCATTAACTTACGATTTTCCCAAATTAACTGAGAAGCCGTAATCATCTCGCGAGAAATATCGTGTTCAGTCAGACCGGGCTTAGAGATGGTTAATCCATCACCATTCAACTTCAGGAATGTTTCTACCGAATCAATTGAAACAATCTCACTTTTAGTGAAGCTATTTAGATTGATCACCTGCTTCTTTGAAAAATCAAAATAAAATGGTGTTGCATTCACCTTGCGACAGGCGGCAAGGGCCCCGGCATACATCAACTTGGTGCCACCCGTTAAGTTAAAGCCGATCTTCGCCTCAGCAGGCATGTCCGCAATCTGCTCCAGAATGGTGGACCGGACATTGTCAGGATCATACGGGTCCACCGCAATTTCACCGTATTCTGCTTCGCCAAGAAACGGTTTCATGACATCGGCAGGAAACTGGGCAGAATTCACGAAGATATGCTTCCGGCTTGAAAACTGGAGTACACCAAGCAGGTTAGGGATCCGCTGTTCGCCGAACAGGTGAAAAATGGCATCATACCGATCAGATCCCGCACTGACTGGCAGGACCTGTCTTCCGTGCCATTCCAGCCACTCGTTCGGCAGGACGATTCTTTCCGGCGATTTGCCCGGCTGAGAAGATGCGATAAGACGTTTCTTTAGCGTTGGGTACCTCAGGGCCGCAAAAGCCCAGACGAATGCCATCACGGGAGTGCCCGGACTCAGGTAGAGCGTAACCAGTTTTTCACCTTCGGAGGCAGCAACGGCGTTCAGGGATTGCGTTGCCGCCTCATAGATACCTTCCGTGTCATTGAGATGTGCCAGCTCCACGGGTTGAAAATGTACATCGACTTTTTTACCGGCAGCCTGAAGCTGTTTATTTAGCCATTCATTGAAATGCGTGTGCGCACCTTCTGTATTTGAAAACAGGTCCATACACTGTCTTGCAGCAGCCGGGTCAACACCTTCTGTCGCGGCAATTTTTGGCTGGACATCATCCGCGTGGCTTTCGATTTTCACCGGGCGCGTAAACCCCAGGATGACCACATCGGTGTAATCTTCCGCCAGCAAAGCCCCCAGAACAGGGCCGGTTGTCTGTTCCAGTCCGAGAGAGGCCCTGAAATCCGTCATTCCGTACCATGTCATTAAATATTTTTTCAATTTATACGTCCCTGACTTTTAGGTACGAGTATTTGCACGATCTGTTCACCTGCATGAATTGTTTCACCGGTTTTGACGCACACCTTGACAACAAGCCCGTCAACAGAAGCGTTGATTTTTTGGGTGTTACCTCGCTCGTTATCTATCTCAATAAGAATATCGTTATATTTAACAATATTGCCTGTAAAGCAAAGGATATTCTGAACCGTACCTGTTGTAACAGACCGAGGTAATTTTATCGTTGCCAATTCAAATATTTTTTTTCGCTCCTCAAATGAAAGCTTATGGGCCAGCGATAAAAGCTTTTGCGCATCAATCAGTTGCTTTGAATGGAGTTCAAGAATGAGCTCACCACTCATATTGGGATGCTGCAATGCCAGCTCGAACTCATTTTTGGTTATTTCGTTGTTACTCCAGGATCCGGGCTTACTAAAATCAAATTTGCAATATCTGTTTACGACTTGCTGTAAGCCTGAAAATGGACATTGAGGGTTTTTTAAGGCTGCCTGGCGAACGACCAGGCTTTGATCGTTCACTAACTGTATGAGTTTTTCAGATGCGATAAATTCATTTGATGCGGCGTTTTCTCTTTCCGACACTGCATCGCTGTCACTCAGTGCGTTAATGCTCTCAAGATCTTCCTCTGCAAGGGAGGCGGCTTTGAGACTCAATTTCTCAAACAACGTCTGGTAGACCGCAATTTTCTCTTTAAGAACAACACTTATTGGTGTCACCAGGTCAATGTGCTTCTTAATAAGGGGCTGGGTCAGAACAGGCTCATTACTGCGGAACAAACTTTCTAACGCATCATTGATGACACATTCAATATCAGCGCCGGAAAAACCTTTAGACAGGGTTGCAAGCTCTGCAAGGTCGAGCCCTTTAGGGGGAAGGGGCAGTTGATTTAATTTAACGGCGAAAATCTGTTTTCGCTCACGTTCACTGGGTAAATTAACATAAAAAATTTCATCAAACCGTCCCCGCCTCAATAGCTCAGGAGGGATATGGGTTATGTCATTGGCAGTTGCCACAACAAACACCGCTCCCGGCTTCTCCTGCATCCAGGTTAGAAAATAACCAAACAGACGAGTTGTGATTTCTGTGCTTCCCCCGGTCCCGTTAATGCCTGAAAAAGCTTTTTCAAGTTCATCAATCCACAACACACAAGGGCTCGCTTGTTCTGCAACCTTTAGGGCGGCCTTCATATTTGCTTCACTCTCACCCACAAATTTTCCCATCAGCGAGCCAATGTCTAAGCGAAAAAGAGGAACATTGAATAATGAGGAAACCGCTTTTGCACTCATTGATTTTCCACATCCCGGCATACCGGCTAACAGCACGCCTTTGGGGGCCGAGATGCCCAAACCCTGCGCTTTCGTTAAATCATCAATGATGTGTTTCTTGTTACGTAACCAGCTTTTGAGCCGTTCCAGCCCACCGATTTGGCTAATATCTATTTGACTATCGACCAACTCCAGCAAACCGGAGCGAGATAACTCTCTTTTTTTCAGGGCCAGAGCATCGCCCACAGACTCCTGAGGAAATGTGGCCTTATATTTATTTTTTAGCGTTTCGAATATTTGAAACACCCTGTCTCGCTCCATACCTGAAAATATGGATTTAAGAGAATTACGCACTGCGGTAGTAACAGTGACAGAGTACTCCTGTAAGAGAGAGTCAAAAATGCCATCCACTTGCTCTAACGAAAGAGGAGAGCAAGAGAAAGGGATCAAAAGATCCACAAGCTCTGGAAATTCTATACTCTCTTTAGACACGAAAAAGATCGCTGCCTGCCCCTTAAAGTGACGCTTGATCCTTAACAATTCCTGCTGCAGTCTGGCAATCGCTCTGATGTCATCTTTTAATACGGAACAGGCGTTCTGTATGACATAAATCCGACCCGTAGGATCGTCATCCGCAATGGCTTTTAGATCCTGATACAGTAATGCATTTTGATCCGGTTTCAGAGCCCTTTTAGTCTTAAAATCAACCCAACCATACCCCAGATTCCACTCCTTTACCTTGAAGTCCAGTACGGTCGCAACGGTCTCGATTTCTTCATCGATTCGATTGACGTCCTGGCCCAGAATCTGAATTCCTGATACACCGGAACGAATAGCCTCAATAATGCCTTTGATATCCATACTTAAAATCCAAACAGAGAGGCCACGCCGCTACAGAACGATGAAATACCACTGCCTATTGCCGACCCCATCGATTTAACGGAATCAACGACTGCAGATACAATTCTCTTTCCACCTTCATATATCGCTTCACCAACGGTACTTCCAGCAATGCCACCGACTACGCCACCAACAACGCCACCAATAGCAGTCCCCACGGGACCCAGAACGGTTCCCAGTGCAGCACCTATGCCCGCTCCCTTGGCCCCACCGACAAGTCCCCCCACAAGGCTGCATGTGACGCTGCCGGCTTGATCAAGCGCTTCTTCCGCTGTGATTTCTCCGGTTGCGTATTTGTAGAGAACCTTCGCGTTTTCAATACCGATGCACACAGCATTGGCAATTCTGCCAGCAGGTGTATTTTTTAACACAGTGCCCAACCAGCCACTTTTCACCGCTACGGTCATGGCACCCGTGACAGCGACGCTTAGCCCCGAGGTCGCCGCCGATTTCAGAGCGCTCTGAACAAACTCTTGAAGGTCTTCTTCAGCACTATTATTTTCTTGCCCTGTTATTCCCTTCCAGATCCGCCGCCCGAGAATACGAGCCCCCTGAAATCCCACAGACAAAAGAGCCGCAGTACCCGCGTTTTTCCCGATATTTTTTGCAATATCGATCCTGCTGGTCTCGTTCCAGTCATATTGTTTGGCTTCGGCTTGTTCCTGGGCTCTGCGTTGCCTCTCTTTGGCTTCCTGTTTAGAAAGTGGCTTCGATTCAACGCCATCAATCTCTATTGTTTCAGTACTTCCAGGAATGTCATCAGACTGCCCTTCAGGCACCAACTTGCGCTGCCCCCGGTAATCACCCTTTTTAAGCAATGTGTCTGTTGCATCCGCATCGGCCCCATATTTAGCCTGATAGCGACGTACAATTTTCCCCTCGCCATCCCGAATCACAACATCTACCGAATTTTTGCCATATGTCCCGCCGGGTTTGGGTTTTAACACTTCAGCACGGTATTCACTGCCTTTGGCTACCGCATCAAGGTTGAAGGTATCAGCATGGTGCTGTTCAGCAATAAAACCATCCAGATTAAGCTGCTGGTTCAACTGGCCATCGTTCCGGTAAAGCAAATCAATGTTTGCTTTGTTTGCCGTCTCGATGGCGCTATCAATTATCGTGGCGTAAGCGCCGAAGTTGGTGACGCCACCTGCCGTTGCGCCCTGCTCAACTTTCCCCGCCAGCCAGTTGCTGGTACTTAATCCTTTGCTGTGATGTGCCGCTAATTCTTGCTGAGATGAGCTGAAAACCGCCACCTCCTCAACAATCTCGCTAGCCGCTTGTTGGCGTTCTTCTTCAGTGCGCCAAATATCCGGATATTTAGCGAATTCAAGGTTAAGCCAGGCCTTACTGGAGAGGTCAGGCGATTTATCTCTGTAAGAACGAATAAATGAACCAATAACTCTGCGAGTTTTGTTTGCCCCTGCTGGCGTAACCTCTATCTGTCCAGCTAAAGCATCTGCCTGAGCTTCACTATGATGTGCGCCATTCGCTATCAGTGTTGGTAAATCCACATTTTCCTGATTCCTTTCCATTATGCTCCCCTACCAATAACCTTGATCATCATTCGCAATAGAGACTGACGCAGCAATATTTGACTTCGTGCGCGCATCTAACTCAATGGACGCCGGTAACACGTTCGGATTCCGAGACTGGGTACGCAGGGTCACAGACATTGTCACTCGCTGGAAAAATTCATGCATCTGCCCGGCGTTTTCCGCATAAAAAAGGTCATGGGGCGTGCCCTCGATAAAACGTTTCAGAACCGCCTCATCCGCATCACGTCCGATAGCCATTGCCATGCGGTCACATTTGGAAGAGCGTCCTTCGAGGATAAAGTCCTCCATTGGCCTTTCCCAACGGTCATTAGGCTGTCCGTCTGAAACGAGAACAATCGTCGGCCGGTAAGCACGGGACGGCGTGGTCTCCTTGTCTTCAATCATGTCCTTGGCCATTTCGAGAGCGGTTCCCATCGGGGTCATTCCGCTTGCCTGCAGACCCTGCCACTGCACCTGAGAAGCCCGGATGTAGGGAACATGCAGCTCAACCTGATCGCCAAAAGTGATGACGGAAACAAGGATCTCGGTCTCCATTTTCTCTTCCTGAGCAAAGGCGTCCAGCATATCCCTGACGGCCTTATTCAGGTTCTCGATTTTCTCTCCGGACATACTGCCACTGATATCCAGAAGCAGGACGACGGGAAGCGGCCTGGCGGTCGGGGTGGTGAATTTTTTTGGATCAAACATTGGTTATCCTCCTGATGCGTTTGTTGGTTATCATTTCGACCCTGAATCCTGTTTTGCATCCCATCCGTCTACTGAACGCCTGACATCACTGGCAGACGCAGATTTGAAGGTTTATACACATTCCTGCTGGGGTCCCCTCTTTGCGTCCAGCCACGCATGAAGGGGTATTACGCTTAAACGCAGCGCAAATGCCGGGTAGCTAGGTTGTTTGCTGCGTTCCTGTAAATTTTATCGTGGATCAGAGGCCCGTCACACTGGATTTCACAAACACTATGACCGTGATTGCAAATCGGGGTAATAACCGATCATTCAGGCCATCGGTACTTTTGTCTCTTACGGCACGGCCACTTCTGTTCTAACCCATCATTATCGTCTCAACGTTATCAAAGTCGATACGGATGAAGGACGTAAAATTGATCCCGACGGTATCTGCATGACCAGCCTATTTTTCAGATGAAATGGTCAGAAAAAATGAATCCCAGTTTCATAATACACCTGAAAATTATCTGCCTGACAGTATGGTAACGGTGACTGATTTACCGAATTTTCAATTCAGGAATATGAGACAGGGCCTGTAACTCAATGCACCGTTTTCCCTGAAAAAATAATCGGTAGTGTGTGCGACATCAATACGCCGGTAAACAGGGGTGCGCCAGCTTTTGAGACGCCGATGTTATGGTAATCTGGGAATTGAAGTCGATTATGCGTTAGAGATCTCTGAATCGATTGAAGTCTAAGGTTGTCAGGACTGCAACAGCAGCCCTGTGCCAGGAACAGACGTTGGTGACGCTCACCTACCCCATTGCGTAATATGCTGACCTGTATCCATATGACAGACGGGATCTGTTCTGTTGTTCTCAGTGAAGGCAAAGCCCATGGTCATTTGGGGGATCAAAATTGGTGGTCAATCTGGTGGTCTTGACAGAGAGTGGATTTCGCTTTAGCTTATTTATTAGCCACTTGCTGGCTAAGGCGATCCCAGTCAGAGGAGCCAAATTTAAGAAGCCTGCTTAGGGAACTAAGCAGGCTTTTTGCTTTTCGGTCGCTATAAAATCCCCTCTCATATGCACCCTGCCTGCTCTGCACCCCGTTACATGCAGCATCACAACGTTGATTAAAGTTATGTAAATGTAAATCGTTTAAACTTTGCAATTATTGTAAGTGCTAGTGATTATCATTTATTGTACGCGAGCCAAAGGAACGAGCCCTCGCTCGGTTCACTGTACGTTCCAATTACTCTGGGATATAAACGATGAATTCTCTGCCTCGCGCCGGACTGCGCCGTATCACTCTTGCCTCTTCCCTGGTCTTCTCAGTTAGCCTACCGGCTTTCGCTCAGGAAACGTTAACGCTCTATACAACCCGTGAACCGGGTCTGATCCAGCCTTTGCTTGATAGCTGGACCAAAACCAGCGGCATCAAAGTCAGTACGGTCTATATCAAGGACGGTATGCTTGAGCGCGTTAAAGCTGAAGGTAAAAATTCACCTGCCGACCTGCTGATGACCGTCGATGCCGGTAATCTCATTGATTTAGTGGAAGCGGGTGTAACTCAGCCAGTAGAGTCAGAAGCACTGAAAACCGCTATTCCGGCTAATCTGCGCGGTGCAGATAATCAGTGGTTTGCGCTGTCGATGCGTGCCCGCGTGCTGTATGCCGAGAAGTCACTGCCAATCGATAACTGGCATTACGAACAACTCGCCAGCCCTGAGTACAAAGGTAAAGTCTGTATTCGTTCCGGACAGCACCCGTATAACACGGCGCTGATCGCCGCAATGATTGCTCATCACGGCGAAGCAAAGACCGAAGAATGGCTGCGCGGTGTGAAAGCTAACCTGGCGCGTAAAGCTACCGGTGGCGATCGCGATGTTGCTCGCGATATCCTCGGCGGTATTTGCGATATTGGTCTCGCCAACTCCTATTACGTCGGCCATATGAAAAATGCCAAAGAAGGCAGCGATGCGCGTCAATGGGGCGATGCGATTAAAGTCGTTAAACCTACCTTTGAAAATGGCGGTACACACGTCAACATCAGTGGTGCAGCTGTAGCCCGCTATGCGCCAAATAAAGCCGATGCCGTTAAGCTGATGGAATATCTGGTTTCCGCACCTGCCCAGCAGCAATATGCGAAAGCGAACTTCGAATACCCGGTACTGAAAGGCGTGACGCTTGACCCGGTTATCAACGCAACTATTGGCGAAATCGACGTCGATAAAACACCATTAACCGAAATCGTTAAATATCGTAAACAAGCTAGTCTGCTGGTAGATAAAGTTGGATTCGATCAATAAACCTCTGCAGTTTCCGACGTTACGCGGCCTGGTTTCCGGGCCGCAGTCATTATTAACGCCGCTACATCTTGGCGCACTGTGCGTAGCGCTTGGCGTTTTGACACCGATCATTGCGCTGATTTGGCAGGCTACCCAGGCCGATTTATCTCACTGGGATAATCTCCTGACGTATGTACTACCTGCCGCACTAAAAAATACCGTGCTGTTATTAGCCGGTGTCGCGGTGATGGTCGGCGTGATTGGCGTAGGCAGCGCATGGGCGGTAACGGCATGGGATTTCCCTGGACGTAAAATACTTAGCTGGGCGTTACTGTTGCCGCTGGCGATGCCGACCTACATTGTGGCCTTTGCGTGGCTCGATCTGCTGCATCCGATTGGCCCCCTGCAAACCTTTATTCGTTTTTTACTGGGTTTTGACAGCCCAAGACAGTTCCGTCTGCCAGATTTACGCTCACTTTCCGGCGCAATCATCCTACTCGGATTAGTGCTTTACCCATACGTGTATCTGACAACCCGCGCCATGTTTATTAGCCAACCGGCCCATTTACTGGAAGCCGCACGCACGCTGGGATGCAGCGCAACCGGAACCTTCTTTCGTGTTGCATTGCCCATGGCCCGTCCGGCACTGGCCGTTGGGATCAGCCTGGCACTGCTGGAAACGCTCAACGATATCGGCGCATCGGAGTTTCTCGGGGTACAGACGTTAACCGTTACCGTGTACACCACATGGATCTCGCGTTCTGATTTATCTGCCGCGGCACAAATTGCCTGCATGATGTTGATGTTTATATTCCTTATTCTGACGCTGGAATTTTATGGTCGCAGAAAACAAGGATTCAGCAGTCGCAGCCTGCGGGAAATTCAACCTACGCGCGTGCAGGGCTGGCGTGGCTGGCTGCTCGGTGGCGTTATTTCACTGCCTGTCCTGCTTGGTTTTCTGGCTCCGGTTCTGTTTTTAATGTGGGAAAGCGCCAAACGTATAGGTGATGAGAATCCGCTTTCCTCTTCGTTACTGTCAGCATTACAAAATACGCTATCGCTGGCGGCGGGAACCACGCTGGTGGTGGTTTGCGTCAGTATGTTAGTGGCCTGGAGCGCGCGTCATAGTGCCGCCGACAACGCCATGCCAGGATTTCGTCGCGGCGTGATGCGTCTGGCTTCTTTAGGCTATGCGGTCCCCGGCACAATTCTGGCAATTGGTTTTTTGACACCCGCCATGGCGGTCGACCGCTGGCTGGCCGATTTACTGGATGTTCGTGGTCTGCCGCTGATGTCCGCCGGGATCCTGCTGGTAATTTGTTGTGCCATGCGATTCCAGGCGATTGCCATTGGCGCACTGGATTCTGGTCTGGGCCGTATCCCCCCCTCGCTGGAACAGGCGTCTCGTCTGTTGGGTGAGAATGGCGCGGGGACGTTTGCACGGATCCATTTTCCCCTGCTGCGCCCAGCGTTAGTCAGCAGTGCCCTGCTGGTTTTTGCCGATGCCATGAAAGAACTGCCAACAACGTTGCTTTTGCGCCCGGTCAATTTCGAAACGCTGGCAACATTGTTGTATGCGGAAGCAGCCCGTGGAACCTATGAAGAAGGTGCTATCGCCGCGCTAATGATTGTTTTAGCTGGCACGCTACCGGTTATTTTGTTGGTGCGTCATCAAATGACTCGCCGTGGTTAAGAGAGCAACAATGTCAGAAATTGCATTACGACTCCAGGATGTACACGTTACTTATGGCAACAGCCAGCAATCGGTACTGAGCGGATTTTCAATGTCGGTACATAAAGGTGAAATCGCCTGTCTGCTGGGCGCTTCAGGCTGCGGGAAAACCACGGTGCTACGCGCAGTTGCCGGATTTGAACGCCTGCAAAACGGAGAGATCTATGTGTCACAGCGCCGTGTTGCCGGTCCCGGCATTCATCTGCCACCGGAAAAACGTCATGTCGGCATGGTCTTCCAGGAATATGCGTTATTCCCCCATCTGACCGCGCAGCAAAATGTGGCCTTTGGATTGCGTCGCATGCCGCGTGAGGAACAACAGGCCAGAGTGACTGAGCTGTTGAAAATGGTGGAGTTACACAGCCATGCCAACCGCTATCCGCATGAGCTTTCAGGCGGGCAACAACAGCGTATCGCCCTTGCGCGTGCGTTGGCGCCACATCCGGAAATCCTGTTGCTCGATGAACCCTTCTCCAGCCTTGATAAGCGCACGCGTGAACGTCTTGGCAACGAGGTACGGGATATTTTGCGCGCCGCCGGGCAAACGGCGCTGTTGGTTACCCACAGCGAACACGAAGCTCAACTAATGGCAGACCATATTGGCGTGGTAAAAATGGGGCAGTATCAAATAAAAAAAGCGACCCATCCGAACTGAAGGTCACCAGAGTCGCCCTGAAAATTAATAATGTTTCTGTACCAGGCTGATGTTCACCGGCATACCGGAACGTCTTTCCAGTGCCTGGTTCCCACGGCTCACATCCACGTCATTCCCGCTGATAAAGGTACGCAGAGCGGGAGTGACTGGCAAAGGTACCTTTCTGTCAGACTCGTATTCCGAACGATTTCGCGACAGCGGCTCATGCACTTCCACCCAACGACTACCGTCCGGCTCTTCGCTGTATTTCACCGGTCGGTCAATTAATTGTACACGGGTCCCTACAGGCACCGTATCAAACAGGTACTTGATGTCGTCATTCCGCAAACGGATACACCCCTGGCTTACCCGCAGACCAATACCGAAATTGGCATTTGTCCCGTGAATGGCATAAAGCCTGCCGATATAAATTGCATACAGGCCCATCGGATTTTCTGGCCCGGCAGGAACAAATGCTGGCAAGCTTTCCCCGCGAGCGGCGTATTCGCGTCGGGTATTTGGCGTCGGTGTCCAGCTTGGTGCTTCCTGCTTACGCTCTACAGCCGTTACCCAGTTGCGCGGCGTTTCTCTACCCGCCTGACCAATGCCAATGGGTAAAACCTCAACCGTATTGCTGCCAGCAGGATAATAGTAAAGCCGCATCTCGGCGACGTTGATGACAATCCCCTCGCGTACGGTATCCGGTAATATCAGTTGCTGCGGCACAACCAGCGTTGAACCCGATTTAGGCAGAAAAACATCGACGCCCGGATTGGCTTCAAGCATATTGCTCAACCCCTGCCCGTACTGAGCGGCAAATGCCTCCAGCGGCTTGGTATTACCTGGTGGAACCGTAATAGTCAAAGGGCTACCCACCAGGCGACTGCCCTCTGGCGGCAGTGGATAACTCACCGCCTGCGCGCCCTGACTCGCAAGCAACATAATGAGTGAACAAAGCAGTTTTACACGACGCATCTTTTTCCTTTCCTTCGTCGCAGCAGATATCCGTTAATTATAGCTTTTATTATCTGTTTTAGTGGGTTACGACATATTTGCGCATAAAAAAACCTCGCCAACAGGCGAGGTTCAGGTTGAGCGGTAACTACGCTTCCTTACCATCCGGAAGCACGATGTTACTGGCGGCTAACTGCCCCATATTGTTGTACATCGCACAAGCAGCCTCAACAATTGGCATCGCCAACGCGGCCCCACTGCCTTCGCCCAAACGCATCCCCATATTCAGATACGGATCCAATTCAAGATGCGCCAGCGCGGTACGGGCGCCCTTCTCAGCGGAGAAATGTGACGGGATTAGGTAGGGTTTAATTTGTGGTGCAATCTGGCAGGCCGCCAGCGCAGCAGAATAAGAAAGAAAACCATCCAGCACGACCGGCAGGCCGCAGGAGGCCGCCCCCAACATTACCCCTGCCATGCCGACAAGATCGAACCCACCAACTTTAGCCAGCACATCGACACCGTCATGGCGATCCGGCTGATTGACGGCAATTGCCCGACGCACAACGTCTACCTTATTCCCCACCCGAGAAAGAGGAAGGTTAGCGCCAATACCCACGACTTCCTCAGCATCACTGCCGGTAAGCACGCTAACAATGGCCGCCGCAGGTGTAGTATTTGCCATACCAAGCTCACCGACACCAAACAGCGTCACACCGTCTTTGGCCAGTTCATGGGTATAGCGAATGACTTCCAGCAACAGCTCCTCGGCCTGCGAACGGCTCATTGCCGGGCCTTCGGCTATATTGCCGCAGCCGCGTGCCACACGCATATTCACCACGCCGGGAATAGGTTCAGCATCAATCCCCACATCTATCACATGGACCTTCGCCCCCGCCTGAGCGGCGAGGACGCAGACGCCGGTCGTTCCACGCGTCATATTGGCAGCCTGTATAGCCGTGACAACTTTAGGTGAAACGGCAACCCCTTCATCCCACACGCCGTGATCGGCGCACATCACCAGCATCGCTTTGCCATTCACATGCGGCACACCCTTCAGGCCAGGCATCCCGGCCAATTGCACGGCGAGAGATTCGAGTCGCCCCAAACTTCCCGGCGGCTTAAGCAAGCCGTCGATATGCTGCTGCGCGCGCAGCATCGCGGCACTGTCAGGTAATGGGATCGCGCGGAGTAAAGAGGTTAAAGTCTGCATAAGGGTTCCAGTATGTGGGCTGACTCAGAGCAGAGCCAGCAAGAAAATCAACTCGCCAAGTTCAATGGCAGCGCCCAGCGTATCGCCGGTTTGCCCACCCAACGTGCGTTTTAATAACTGCCCAAGAATAAAAATCGCCACCATTGTGACAACCAGCGCTGCCACGCCGCGCATGCCGGGAAGCAGCACGGCGGCAAGGATCGCCGCCAATCCCAACGTAACGCAGGTTTGACGCCCGGTGACTTTACCAATAAAAACGTTGCCCAGCCCTTCTTCGCGGGCATAGCGATGCCGATACATCAGCAACACCGCCGTTCCTCGCCCGGCGACACATGCCGCCGCCAGCGCAGCCAGCATCGGCGTGCCACGCAAAGCCAGTTCGCTCACCACCAGCACCTTCGCCAGTAAAACGAAAATTAACGCCAGTCCACCGTGGGTTCCCAGACGACTGTCGCGCATGATTTCCAGCATCCGCTCGCGTCGGCGCGCCGAAAAAATGCCGTCACAGGTATCCGCCAGACCATCCAGATGAAATCCCCCGGTCAATAACGCCAGCGTCAGCACCGCAAAAAGAGCGGCCAACGGTATACCGCACCAGGTCTGGAGCGCCATGAAGACCAGCCCCGTCAACCCTCCCAACACGACGCCAATCAGGGGAAACATCACAATACCGCGGGAATAGTGCTCGAAATCCAGTCCTTGCGACCAGCGAGCAGGAACGGGCAAGCGACTGATAAAAGAGAGCATTGCCCAGAACAACTTACTCATTTAATTTTGACTCCAATTCCTGATACCACCAGCCAGACCTCATCAGCCGCCGCCGCCAGTCGCTGGTTCACGCGTCCTGCAATATCACGAAAATGCCGCGCCAGACGGTTCTCCGGCACAATCCCCATTCCCACTTCGTTAGTGACCAACACGATCTTTGCCGGGCAGCGCTGACAGGCTGCAATCAGCGAACGGATTTCACCTTCGATAGACTGCTCCATCGCCGCGTAATCCCAGTTGTCAGGATCGCTGTCACCGCCCAGAGCAAACAGCAGGTTGGTCACCATCGTAGTGATGCATTCAAGCAGAATGGCTTCCTGAGGATCGTTCGCGGCCGTGATCAGTTCATCAAGATGTTGCCAACGTTCGGCTGTACGCCAGTGCGCAGGACGTCCATCGCGATGATGCTGAATTCGCGCAGCCATCTCCTCATCAAAAATCTGCGAAGTCGCAATATACAAAACGTTTGGGGAATCAGCGATCAGCGCTTCCGCATGCCGACTCTTACCGCTTCGCGCGCCGCCAGTAACCAGAATCATCATACTGGCTCCCGGTGTTGCTGCATGATGGTATAAATTTTCTCAATATCGATGTGTTGCCGCATCGCATCCGCCAGCAGATCAAACTGCTGCGATTTATATTGCGCGTAATGGAAGGTGGAATCCAGCGGAGCTAACCCTTTACGTTCTCGCAGGCCATTGACCAACGCACGGGTGAAATCATCGCTGTCGAAAAGACCGTGAAGATAGGTGCCGAACGCCAGACCATCCGCAGTGACCGCGCCGTCAACCACGTTGCCGCCGTCTTTGTGCAACGTCATCACCGACTGACATTCATCGGTTAATGCTGTTTCGCCCATATGAATTTCATAACCGCGAACGGATAACCCCGCCGTGCCCGCCAGCCAGTCAGGCAGCGATGAGGACATTTGCCCCTCAACCAGGGTCGTGGTTTTGTGCTGGGCAAAATGGGTTACGGTATTGAGCAAGCCCAGCCCCGGCAGCGTACCGAGTCCTGACTCCACTTCATCAATGATGGTATCGCCAAGCATTTGATAACCGCCGCAAATCCCCACCACCGGTACGTTATTACGATGCAATTGCACGACGCCATGCGCCATCCCGCTTTCACGCAGCCACACCAGATCGCCAAGGGTATTTTTGCTGCCGGGCAAAATCACCAGATCGGCCCCCGCCAGCTCTTCAGGCTGGCGAACATAGCGCACACGCACATCCGGCTGCGCAGCAAGCGCATTGAAATCCGTAAAGTTAGAAATGTGCGGAATTTGCACAACGGCGATGTCGATGTCGCGTTTATCAGTGCGCAAATACTTGCCCTTTTGCAGTGCAACGCCATCTTCATCTTCCAGATCAACATCCAGCCATGGCATCACGCCCAGCACCGGAACACCGGTCAGCGCTTCAATTTGCTCGATACCGGAGTGCAGCAGCGTCACATCGCCGCGAAACTTATTGATGATCACCCCTTTTACGCGTGCGCGTTCGTGATCGTGCAACAGCGCCAGCGTGCCGTAAATGGAGGCGAATACCCCACCACGATCGATATCCGCCACTAAAACGACAGGGCACTGCGCCATTTCTGCCATGCCCATATTGACGATATCGCGATCGCGCAGGTTAATCTCTGCCGGGCTCCCCGCACCTTCCAGCACCAGCACATCGAACTCCTGCGCCAGGCTGTTATAAACTGACAGGATCTGTTCCCGCAGACGTGGTTTGTACTCGTGGTAACTCACCGCGTCCATATCCGTCGCTACTTTGCCCATCAGCACTACCTGCGCTTTGCGATCGCTGGTCGGTTTAAGCAGAACCGGGTTCATACGCACATCTGGCGTAATACCTGCGGCTTCAGCCTGAAAAATTTGCGCGCGGCCCATTTCTTTTCCCTCTGGCGTAATGCCAGAGTTCAGCGCCATGTTCTGCGATTTGAACGGTGCGGTATGCAGTCCATCCTGATAAAAAATACGACACAGCCCGGCGACCAATACGCTTTTACCCACATCAGATGCCGTTCCCTGCAACATTATTGCCTGCGTCATGACGCCTCCTTCAGTGCGTTCTCTCGCATACAGCTAAAAAATTCAGCCTCTGTTTTACACAGCGGGAAGCCCAACTCGGTATGCAGCTTCACCAGCCAGGGCTGAGTTAATCCCGCTTGTTCAATAAGATCCGTACGGGCGAAAACGTCACCTGGCGTGCCGTGCGTGAGTACTTCGCCCCGGCGTAAAACGTACACCGCATCGCTGACTTCATAGATAAGATCGATATCATGGCTTGAAATTACGACATGGTTTCCTTGCGCTACGATGCGTTTGATAATCTCAATCATCTGCGTGCGGCCTGACGGGTCGAGGCCCGCAGTAGGTTCATCCAGCAGCAGATACTGCGCCTGCAACACCAACGCCCCGGCTATCGCTACGCGTTTTTTTTGCCCATGGCTTAAACACTGAATGGGCTGATGGCGAAAATGCTGGGCGTCGACCAGCGTAAGCGCATCTTCCACGCGTCGGGCGATTTCAGCCTCATCCACCCCGAGATTGCGCAGGCTAAAGGCGATATCGCTGTCGATATCGGTATAAAAGATTTGCTGATCGGGGTCCTGAAATACCGTTGCCACCTGTTGACGCAGCGCCAGCAGGCCGCGTTTGCTGTAATCCAGCGGTTTACCCTGCCACATCACCGCGCCTTGCTGTGGGCGCAATAAGCCACTCAGGTTCATAAACAGCGTGGATTTCCCGCAACCATTAGCGCCTACCAACCCGGTGACGGCATGCGTAGAAAAATCCAGCGTTAGCCCTTTGAGGATCGGGTCATCCTGATAGCGAAACCAAAGCGCTGAGGTGGCAAGCATACTTTTCCTTACAGGTGAAAATCACCCTGATAAAGTTTGATATCCAGTGTGGTGGTCATTTGCTGGTAGCGGATCAACACGCGAGTGAACAGCAATCCCACCAGCATTGCCAGAGAGCGGTAGCCCAACGGCAAGCTACGATAACCAAAACGCAGCGTTTGTGCGCGGTGAATAGCCAGCGCCTCGTCTAACAGAATGAAAATAAACCGCCAGGTCAGCAGGATCTGCTCAGTTAGCAGGCGAGGAACGTGCGCGCGTTTGAGTAGGATAATTAATTGCGGAAACGGCAGATTCAGTACCAGCCAGAAGGTTGCCGCCAGCGCAGCAAGGCTGCGCCAGAATGTTTCATTCGCTGTCACCAGACCTGGTGCGCTGATCCCCAACCAGTAACTTCCCACAGGTATGCTGGCCAACAGCGTCTGTGGATCGCGGCTGATGCTAAACAGGATGGTCACTACGCCAACCGCCAGAAAACCAAACGGTAATGCCATCCAACGGCACCAGCGCCAGAAGGAAATACGCAGCAGCCAGCAGCTCAGCGCGGCAATCAATAACAGCTCAATACCCTGCCCCAACGGGGGCAGAGTAAACGCCAGAATCATCATCACCAGCCAGAGCAGAAATTTCCGCACTGGCGAGACATGAACCCAACGGCTTTGATAGCTAAGCCTGTCAAGCCCGGTCATCACGGCGTTGCCTGCCCTTGGTATAACCCAGAATATAGAAAATCACGGCTGCGCCCAGCGATCCCTGAAGTGTAAACAGCAGACTTTCAATTTCACCGCTTGCCGGTTCATACAGCGGCTGGAACCAGGGTTCATAATGCGGGGCAATAGCCTGAATCTGACTCTCCGCCTCACCGTCTGAACCGCCGTACTCTCCACCGTGGTTGATAAAGAACGGCAGGATCACCAGCGCCACTACCATGCCCAATATAATCAGCGTCTTTTTCATCGTTAATGTCCTTGTGCGGTTATTAACTGGCGTTTGGTTAGCTGATCGTAAATCAGCACGGTGAGTAACCCTTCCGCAATCGCGATTGGGATCTGCGTCAGACAGAAAATCCCCATGAACTTAATGATTGAACCGGTAGCGCCAGCAGAGGGATCCGGGAACGCTACGCCCAGCTGTACCGACGTCACGAAATAGGTGACGAGATCCGCCAGCATCGCACACAAGAAGACGCAAACATCACGACGCAGCCCTGCACGGCAGGCCATTTTCCACACCATGTAACCCACTACCGGGCCAATTACCGCCATCGACATGCCGTTCGCGCCAAGCGTCGTTAAACCACCGTGTGCCAGCAGCAGTGCCTGGAACAGCAGAACGATCGCCCCGAGGATGGCCACTACGCCAGGTCCAAACAGGATAACTGCCAGGCCTACGCCGGTAGGGTGTGAACAACTTCCGGTAACGGAAGGAATTTTCAGCGCCGACAGCACAAAAATAAAGGCGCCGCACAGTGCCAGTAAAACTTTCTGGTGGTTATCTTCCTGCACGATTTGGCGCAAGCGCACCAGCCCGTACCACAGGCAGGGTAAAAACAGCAGCCACCATGCCAGCGCCCACATCGGCGGCAAGAAGCCTTCCATAATGTGCATGGCGAACGCTTGCTCAGGAACAATCATCAGTAATAGCGCCGCAGCCAACCCGCTGAAAGACAGCTGTTTTAGCTGTTGTTCAAGCTTCATTGTGCATACTCCCACTGTTTGTTGACCAGAATGGTCGAGAAATAAGGCAGCGGCTGATCGTCGCTCACCTCATCGAGATGACGCCAACACTGTTCAGCTGGCAGCGTGGCTTCAGACATCATTAATGCGCAGCCCAACAAACCTTCTTGTTGCAGCAGCGCTTTGATACGCGCAAAACGACCGTACACTTTCATTAACACCAGACTGTCATGCTGCTTTAACGCCTGCTGAATTTCAGCTTCCGGCGCGGTACAGGAGACCACTGCCAGCGATTGTTGCTCCATGGCGAGCGGGGTTTTCGAACGCGCGGCAATCGCAGCGAAAGAAGTCACGCCCGGGACGATTTCTAACCAGTCAGGCGAACCAATGCGCTGCAGTAAAAAGACCCAGGTACTGAACAGCATGGCGTCGCCGAGCGTAATAAAACCTACTTTTTTTCCAGCTTCGACTTCCTGAACCAGCGCGGTTGCAACCTCATCCCAGACGGCCTCTTTTTCCGCGCTGTCGGCACTCATGGGAAAATGGCAGCAGCGGACCTCGGTCTGCTCGCCGATATACTCCCGTACAATCGACAGCGCCAGGCTATCGCCGCCTTTACGCCCGGCAGGCGCATAGAGAATATCCAGCATGCCCAGCGTACGTGCAGCACGTACGGTGATCAGATCGGAAGCGCCAGGTCCGGTGCTTAATGCGTACAGTTTCCCGCTCATGCTGCTTCCTCCAGCGCCACATTAAGCGCCTGCTGTAAATGTGCCACGAACATGGCGCGAACCGCCGGATTCTCACCCAGTCCACTGAGCCATGGCGTAGCCTTTATCCCGGCCGCATTGAACAATGTTTTCCACGAATCATCTTCGTCAGAGGCCATATCATTGATGGCATGGTCACCAGCAACTAACATCAGCGGCATCAGATGCACCGCCGCCACCCCTTCCTGAGATAAACTTTCAATCAGCACATCCACTTCCGGATAGCTTTCCACCGCCCCAACCCGCGCCGGAAAGCGCTGCGCCGTCATCATATGGTCGAGACAGGCATAGGCGGCAAAGGCATGATGGCTGGCGCCGTGTCCCATAAACACCACTTTTTCATTTTCTCTAAGCGTCGGCATTTGCTGTTGCAGCGCCAGCATCAGCTGGGCGTAATCTTCATGGCTGCTCAGTAGCGGTACACCCAGCGTCAGGCGTGAAAACAGCGGACGCATACTTTGCACTTCGCGGACAATTTTTTCGTATTCGTCGCCATTGATAATGTGCAGCGACTGAATAGCCACATCCTGATACCCCTGCTCCGCCAGTTTTTGCAGCGCCTGCAGCGGTGTGTCGATTTCAATGCCGTCACGCTGCTTGAGCTTGCGGATAATCATCCCGGAGGTAAACGCCCGGAACAGGTCGCGATCAGGGCAACTGGCTGCGAGATCGCGCTCACAGGCCACAATATTTTTTTCACAGGTGTCGTGATAGCTGGTGCCAAAGCTGACCACCAGAAGCGCCTTTTTCATCTCTAACTCCTTAAGCCGCGGCCAGCCAACGCGTTAAACGCGCCGCAAAGGCGGCCTGACTTTCCAGTAACTCGTCTCCCGTCACCAACGGTGCCGGACGTGTAATCACGATGCAGGGGATACCGGCATCCAGACAGGGTTGAACTTTTTCCTGATAACCACCTTCAGCGCCTGAAGCCTTAGTGATCACCACATCAGCCTGACACTGGCGATAAAACGCGGCGTTGAACTCGGCGCTAAACGGCCCACACAGTGCGAAGATTTCACCGACGCCAAATCCCAGATCCGCGCATTGCTGAATGACCTCAGGTACAGGCAGAACACGCGCCAGCAGCGTTTTTTCAGGCAACCCTTCGCGCCAGGTGGCCAGATCTTTACTACCGGTCGTCAGCAGCACGCGATCGCCGAAGCGTCGCGCCACCTCACAGGCTTGCGGAATACTTTGTACGGTATAAAGCTGCGGGTGAGTTAATCCGCTCAACTGCTCAGGGCGCTGGTAGCGGCTCAGCAGTACGCCCGCCGCTTCGCAGGCATTCATAATGTTGCGACTCACCACCTCGGCGTACGGATGCGAGGCATCGATCACCCAGCGCGTCTGATTTTCCTGCAGCCAGGCAATCATTTGCTCGCGTTCCAGACGCCCGCAGCGCACCTGGCCTTTGATGTCTCCCGCCAGCTGCTTTCCCGTCGGGGTCGCAACGGACAGGGTGTAGGCCACGTTTGCCGCATCCAGTTGCTGGCACAGCATGCGCGCGTCGCTGGTGCCGCCCATGACCAGCACATCACCATAATTCACAGCACATAACCTCGTGGCGTGATCATCAGGCCGTCCTGAACATAGGTTGTTTTATTGCCCACGATCACAAGACTGGTCATATCAACCGGCTCAAAGTCCATTTCACCCAGCGTGGTCAGCCATTTTTCCTGCTTTTTACGTCCGGCTGACTTCACAATACCAACCGGCGTTTGTGCGCTCTTGCTGGCAGATAACAGCTCAAATGCGCGCGCCAGATGTCCTTCGCGACCCCGACTGCGTGGGTTGTAGAAACAGATAACAAAATCGGCCTCACCGGCGGCAACGATGCGTTTTTCGATAACCGGCCACGGCGTTAACAGATCGCTTAAGCTGATGTGGCAGAAATCGTGCATCAACGGCGCCCCCAGCAAAGAGGCGGCGGCAATGCTGGCGGTCATCCCTGGGATTAGCCTGACCTCAACGTCCAGCTTTTGCTTACTGACCAGCTCGAGCACCAGCCCGGCCATACCGTAAATCCCCGCATCACCGCTGCTGATCAGCGCCACGTTGTGCCCCGCCTGCGCCAGTTCGATCGCCGCCTGACAGCGTTCAATCTCTTTGCACATCCCGGTTTTGATCACCTGCTTGTCGCCAGTGAACGCTTTTACCAGATGGGTGTAGGTTTTATAGCCAACGATGATTTCCGCTGCCTGCAGTGCTTCAACGGCTTCCATGGTCATCATTGCCTGCGAGCCAGGGCCAATTCCAATTACGCTTAACATCAGTGTGAAACTCCCAAAGTGATAGTGACGCCCTGTTCTCGCAGGGTCTCGCCTAACAGTTGTCCGTGGCTCAACAGCCAGGCTGCAGGACCAGAAACGCTTCCTGTACCCACCGTTTTGCGAACAAACGATGAGGCCGGAAAACGGTGCTCATGCTCACGCAGCGCGTCAGCAGTAAAGGTTTCGAAAGGAACGCGGCAGCATGAAGCCAGTTGGATAAGTCCCTGTTCATCTTTTTTCAGCGTGATGCTGCCAATCGCTTTTAGCGCCAGCGGATCGAGCTGTTGGGCTTCGAGTTGGCGGGCAAGCAGCGCAGCCAGCAGCGGGAACGGCGTATCACGGCGACAACCAATTCCGGCCACAACCCGCTGCGGCACCAGCTTCCAGTGCGGAACAGGCAGCTCAGGTAAATTGGTGCGTAAGGTGATGCACACCAAAGCATCCAGTTCAGGGAGTTGGTTGAGATCGGTGACCGTAATAAATCCGCGCCGGTCGCAATGGCTGACATCCTGCGTCAGTTCGTCATCCCACCACAGCCCAACCCGCTTATTGCTGACCAACATCTGATTGACGATCTTCACCGCCGAACGGAAATCACTCATTCGGGCATTCAGTTGAAATGCCAGCGTATCCAGTGCCGCCATATCGTTCACATCCGTCGCGGTGGTGATAACCGGGTCGGCACCCAACATGCCCGCCAGATAACGAGCCAACGCATTAGCACCGCCCGCATGACCGGAGAGCAGGCTGATGACATGCTGGGCACGTTCATCAATGACCACCACCGCCGGATCGCAAAACTTGTCGTTGACCAGCGGGGCCAGTACGCGCACCGCAATGCCGGTCGCCCCGATAAAAATCAGCGCCGAATAATTCGTAAACGCTTCGCGAGCGGTATTCGCAAAGCCGTTTTCGAAGGGAATAAACCCCTCCTCCAGCAGCTTTTCACTGGTAAAACAGGTAACCGGCAGCATAGCTGCCAGACGTTTCGCCAGCACAACGCCGCCAGGAGTCAGGCAAAAAAGCGCAATTGACTCAGGCTTTACGGTATTCATGGCTAAAGTCCGCCGCATAGAGTTTGGAGTAGTGATACTCCGAGCCCAGGAAATTACCGACCAGAATAAGAGCCGTTTTACGGATGCCAGCATCGCGAACCTTGTCGCCAATATCCGCCAGGGTCCCGCGTACGGTCTGGCTTTCCGGCCAGGTCGCTTTATAGATCACCGCTACGGGCGTGGTCGCCGGATAGCCGCCTTCAATCAGACGCTCAGCCACCCGATGAATACGCTGGACGGAAAGATATATCGCCATTGATGTCTGGTGGCTGGCAAAAGACTCCAGCTGTTCACGCTCTGGTACCGGGGTGCGGCCTTCCAGGCGCGTAATGATCAGGCTCTGTGACACTTCGGGCACGGTATACTCAACACCCAGCTCCGCCGCCGCGCCGAGGAACGCGCTGACGCCGGGCACCACCTGCCAGTCAATCCCGCGTTTGGTCAGCTCCTCGCCCTGCTCGCGCACGGAACCATACAACGAGACATCGCCGGTTTGCAGACGCACGACGGTCTTACCCGCTTTCACTCCGGCTTCCATCAGTTCAAGGATCTGCTCCAGATGCAGTTCGGCACTGTCGTGACATTCAGCACCGGCAGGGCAATACTCCAGCAGTTCGGTGTTAATCAGCGATCCGGCGTAGATAACAACCTGCGCCTGTTGCAGCAACCGGTAACCTTTGAGGGTAATCAGCTCGCGATCGCCAGGACCTGCGCCAACAAACCACACGCTACGGGGATCAAAAATCTCAGACATGGTTTCCTTCCTTCTGACAGGCGATAACAAATACGGGGTTATTCGGTTTAAAATAGTGACCACTGCCAAGCGCGGTAAGCGAGGAAACCTGTAGCTGCAGGCAATCCACTCCCTGTACGCCAAGATGGTCCAGATGTGTTAGCGCGGTGTTGAGGTTTTCCTGGAGGATAAATGTCATCACCAAACGCCCTGCGGGATGCAATTGACGCATCGACCAGTCAATCAGGTCGGTCAGATGACCACCGCTGCCGCCCATAAAAATGGCATCGGCTTTTTCCGCGATGGTCATGGGAGCAACGCCAGGAAAAATATCGATATTTGCGCAGGCAAAATGCTGGCGGTTTTCATCCAGCAACCTGAGCGCCGCCGGGTTACGTTCGATGGCCGTGACACGTAATCCGGGATATTGCAACGCCGCCTCTATCGACACGCTGCCGGTTCCGGCGCCTATATCAATCAGGTGACTGGCGCGGTGTAATTCAAGTTTTGAGAGGGCAAGTGCGCGTACCGCTTCTTTGGTCATCGGCACTTTCTCTCCACGCAGAAACAGCTCATCTTTCATCGAGGATCACCACTGCATTCATGTCATAGTCGGCGTTAACTTCACGCACAGGCAGGAAATGGATCTTTTCGTTTTCCATCGCCAGGTTTTCGCCAATCACCATCCAGCGATGCCCCTTGCCTCGGGCAATGAGCTGCTGCGCGATTTCACGCGGGCCACACAGCGCATCAGTCACCATCGCTACCTTGTTATGTCGCGCCAGCTCATCAAAACAGACGCTGCGGCCATGGCTACTGGTCAGCCACATATCGTTCATATCAATACCGGACTGCGCACACAGGTACTGCACCGCACTAATGCCGGGAATAATCCGCACATTCTCAATACCAAAATGCGCCACCATGCGCGTCCCGATGCCGTAAAACAGCGGATCGCCAGATGCCAGTACCACAACATGCTTCTCCTGGTGCGCGCTAATCCAGCTCAGGAGTTCCGGGATATTGGCGCCAAGAGCAAACTGTTCACCGGCAAAATCCGTGAATTGCTGCAAATGCCGCTTTCCACCGACCAGAACATCCGCCGCCGCGACCGCTTCACGTGCCGCAGGCGTCATCAAATGCAAACCGGCGGGGCCCATCCCTACAACGGTTAACATTGCATCTCCTCAGCAATTTCTGCGACCGGACGATTACTGCCAAGAACCTGATTATCAAAGGAAAACATGATGGCATCGCAGGTCGGCGGATTTTTGGTAAAGCGCAATGTTTGCAGAACACGCATACAAATGCGCTGAGCCAGATGGTCATAAATGTGCTGGAAACCGTATGCGTCGATATGTTCCATCGCCGCTTCGGTGGTATCGCACTCGCTGACCAGCGTCAGCAGCTCCAGCGGTGCGCCAAGTAATGCGAGGTGGGCCACCAGCGTTTCCATGCGGGCATCGGCAATATGGCTATGGGTATGGAAGATCCCCGCCGCGATTTTGACGAGCTTACCGGGATGTCCCACCAGCACAATTTGCCGGAATCCAAGACGTACGGCTTCTTCAATCATGTAGCCGACAAAGTTGCTCATGGTGACCACAACCTGGGTGTCGATACCCATCTGCTCGCGCACAAAACGCTCGCCGTGGTTTCCCGGCACCAGTACGACACGCTCCAGCCCAGCCGCCCGCTTAATTTCCAGCTCCAGCGACAGAGAACGTTTCCAGCTCTCTTCCGACATCGGCGTGACAATACCCGTGGTGCCGATAATCGAAATGCCGCCCAGAATGCCAAGGCGGGAGTTGTAGGTTTTTTGCGCCCGTTCTTCACCTTCTGGCGCGAAGATTTCAATCTGCGCCCCACGATTTGGGCCAATCGCTTCGCGGACGGCAGATTCAATGGTCTGGCGAGGTGTACGGTTAATCGCCGAACTGCCGACCGGTAGGCCAATCCCTTTGCGGGTTACCGTACCGACCCCTTCACCGCCCTGTAAGGCAATCACGCCACTATCGTCTAACGTCACGCGCGCAAAAATCAGCATCCCATGTGTGGCGTCCACATCATCACCACCGTCTTTGCGGATGGCGGCTATCGCCTGCTGCCCTTCGATATGTGGCGACTCAACGTTCAGGCACAGCGTCACCCCGGAAGGCGTGACGATGGAAACCTGATGGATGAGGTGTTGGCGCAATACCATCAACGCTGCCACTTTTGCCGCCGCCGTGGCGCACGATCCCGTGGTATATCCTTTACGCAGCGCTTTACCGTTGTGCCACACCGGCGTATCGAAGGCCTCGCTCATCGCGCCCCCTGCATGTGATAAAGCATGGCGTTGACGATAGCGGCAGCGACATTACTCCCCCCTTTACGGCCTAACGCGGCAATGGCGGGCAAATTGCTTTGGGTCAATGCTTCTTTCGACTCTTCTGCACCAACGAACCCGACCGGTACGCCAACCACACCGCTGACAGCGACATCATGCTCAAGCAGGCGAAACAGCGCTGTCGGCGCGTTGCCAAAGACAAACAGCTTTTCTCCCTCTTCCTTCACCGCAATGTCGACAGCAGCCATGGACCGGGTAATACCCTGCTCTTTTGCCGTACGCACAACCCGCGGGTCACTGATGTAACAGCGGCATTCACCGCCGAATTTTGCCAGCAGCGTTTTATTGATCCCGGAAAGCGCCATCGTGGTGTCGGTATAAATCACGCTCGAACGGCTAAGCGCCGCACAAAACTGCTCCAGCACATCACTGGAAAACCACAGAATGTCCAGCCAGTCGAAATCTGCCGTCGTGTGAATGACCCGCTTGATAATGGCTTCATGTAACGGACTGGCAAACTGATAGTCCGGACGAGTTTCACGGATGATCTGGCCAATAATGTCGAAACTTTTGGCTTCAATCGCCTGGGGTTGCTGGATATATTGCATTATGTTGTCCTCAGGCTACACCGGCCCACAGCCACCGCAGCGCAATAAACAGCGCCAGTGCCAGCGTCGATGCCACCCACATCAGTCGAATCGTATGGGAAATGTCGTCTACCGAAATGTCGCGTTGTGCATCACCGATCCACGGTTTCTCAACGCGCTCGCCAAAGTAGTCATTAGGACCACCCAGACGAATGCCTAATGCCCCGGCTACGGATGCCTCTGACCACGCGCAGTTTGGGCTGCTGTGGTTGTAGCGATCGCGCCAGCCAATCTGTAAAGCTCGCGAGCCGTCTTTACGGCATAAAAATGCCGCCACGCCCAGCAGCAGCCAGCTCAGTCTTGCAGGAATAAAGTTCGCGACATCGTCCAGACGCGCGCTGACCATACCGATAGCGCGGTATTTTTCATGTTTGTAGCCCACCATGGAGTCAAGGGTGTTTACCGCTTTGTAGGCCATCGCCAGGGGCGCACCGCCGAGAAGGAGAAAGAACAGCGGCGCGATAATGCCGTCGACGGTGTTTTCAGCCACGGTTTCCACCACCGCGCGATTGATCTGTTGCGGTTGCAGTTGCGAGGTATCACGCCCCACTATCCACGACAGTTTTTCCCGACTCGCGGCAAGGTCACCGGCCCGTAGAGGACGTTCGACATCCTGTGCGGCATTCGCCAGGCATCGCCCGGCCAGCACGGTAAAGATCATCCATACCTCTACCACCCAACCCAACCAGGGATGAACAGATTTTGCCAGTACCAGCGCGCCCCAGGACGCAGCCCAGGTCAGACCAACCACCACAATCCACATCACCGCGCCACCAATGCGCAGCGCACGGTCGCTATGACAATAACGCCGAATAATTCGCTGCACTGCAGAAATCAGATTGCCAATCCAGCGCACCGGATGCGGCCAGTTCTGCGGATCGCCGATGATAAAATCAAGCAACCAGGCAACACACCACGCAAGGATCGTCATAGCGCGCTCCTCGCGGCTGTCAGCCAGTGGTTAAGCATCTGCGGACGTTGAGCAAAATGAACGTGTAGATAGCTGGCGAAGGTGTTTCCGACCTGCCAGCCGCCAGACCAGGCTTGCAGCGTTTTACCATCGCGCACTTTGCGACAGTTCATCACCGCTGGCGTTTCAGGGGTAAAATCGGAATAGTGGAATTCATGCCCGCGCAGCACTTCCCCTTCTGCTGCTAACAATGTTTGCTGCGCGGCCTGCGCTTCGCAGTAGCCAAATCGGGTCAGACGTTTTCCCATTTTGCTGTGGCCGGGAATGATATCAGCCATCAGCCAGGTATCGCCGTTACTGTCCTCAAGCGAACTCCCGAGATACATCAGCCCCCCACACTCTGCGTAAATCGCGACGCCACGTTGATGTGCCGCTCGCAGTTGCTTCAGCATCGAGACATTGCGAGCCAGCACCGCAGCGTGTAGCTCAGGATATCCGCCACCTAACCAGATCATCTGACAGTCGGGTAAGCAGGTGTCGTGCAACGGGCTAAAACGAACAATATTAAGCCCCGTACGTTCCAGCAGCGTAATGTTGTCCGGGTAGTAGAAGTTGAAGGCTTCGTCATCGGCAATTGCAAGCGTTAGCCCTGCTCCGGCATCTGCGGCAGGCAGCGCGGGCCATTCGCCAGCAGGAAGATTGGTTGACTGGCTTAATGTCAGCAGTGCGTCAATATCAAGGGTTTGCTCCAGCGTGCCAGCAAACTCCTGCCACGGTTGCTGATTGATAACCGACTCACGTGCGGTGACTAAACCCAAATGTCGTTCGGGAAGGGCAACCCCATCCATACGGGGTACGTAACCTAAGACGGGTACATCGCAGTAACGTTCGATTGCGACTTTCAGTAACTGGTAATGCGTTTCGCTGTTAACCCGATTAACAATAACGCCAGCGATGTTCAGGGTGGGATCAAAATGCTGAAAACCCATTACCGTTGCGGCGATTGAGGTGGAAACGGCTTTGCCATCAACCAGTAAGATGACCGGACAGCCTAACTGTTTAGCCATCGCGGCGGTGCTGCAGTAGTTTGGGTCGGTACCATAGCCGTCATACAGCCCCATCACACCTTCAATAACGGCGATATCCGCATGTCGCATCTGCTCGTTGAATAGAGCGTTCAGCGTGGGGGCGGGAAGCATGAAGCTATCAAGATTGCGGGAAGCGGTACCGCATACCGCTGTATGCCAACCGGTATCAAGGTAATCAGGCCCCACTTTGCAAGGCTGGACGCGCAAACCGCGTTTTTTCAACAAGCTCAACAAGCCCAGCGTCACCGTGGTTTTACCACAGCCGCTTCCGGTACCTGCAAGAACAAATGCGTGAAAATTGGCCGCCATACCCTGATCCTGTTCAGGGTGGTAGGGGTGTAGAGATACCCAGTCTCTCGACTGTATGCATCTGAACCACCCACTTCCCACCGAAGTTGTTGGTAGTCACTGACAGGCAGGTCTTCTGGCTTAGCGTCATCCTCACCCGTCCTTCCCAATCTTGCGATCAGTGGTCCATACGGGGTCGTCAGCATCACAGCAGCGGGGGCTGCGGGGGATTCTCACCCCCTTCCCTACCACAAATGTGGCAAACCTGTCAGTTCAAGAGCCTGGTTAATTAAGCTCTCTGTTATGAGGTAAATTCACGACCTCATGACAATAATTCAGTTTAATATCTTTCCAAATTCATTCAGCCAATTTCCTGGCCTTTTCCCACATATTCATACGTTCACTTTTTGAATGAAAGTATCAGCTAAGAATAAAGAAAGTCATTCACACAGACACTGTATCTCATCACAAAAATAAAAACTGGTGCAGTTTATCCCTCTAATACCATTATTTTGTTGCGCTATGACAATTTATTGGCAGCTGTCATTATTTTTCATTTTATAATGACGGGCATAGCACCACATATCAAAAATCGGCAATAGCAAAATATTGCTATTTAAGCGGACTCTCCACGTGAAATGACATTAATTTGCTGGCGAAATGCCTGCGGCGTAACCTGATACGTTTGACGGAACACTTTGCAAAAATAGCTGGTTTGCGAAAAGCCTAAATTACGCGCAATGCTGGCTATGCTCCAGTCACTGTGGCAAAGCAACTCTTTGGCACTTGCCATTCTCTGTTGGTTTACCCATGCGTTAAAACCGATACCCTGATATTTTTTGAACAATTTGCTGAAATAGTACGGGCTAAGGAAAACATGAGAGGCAACATCTTCCAGACGTAGCTCGTCTGATAAATGCGCATCAATATAGCGCAGGGCTTTTTTCATTTTACTGTCATGCGGATTGGTACTGCGGTTAGCGCGTACCGGCTCTGACTGCTGCGGGTTATCTTTGATAACAACAAAATTGAGTTGTTTCTTAAGGCAATTTTCGACGATGAGCTTGAGTAAATCCGCTGAGGCAATGACTCGAGAATAGTCCATCTCAGGTACATTACGGAACTCGTTGACCAGCTCAGGATCGGCTTGCCAGCGGTCATCGACGTTCAGAATATCAACGAGGCCTACATCGTTACTTAAGCGTACTTGTCCACAAAGCACAAACCCTACCAGGTGTCCCGCGATGACCAGCGGAATTGAGAAATCGGTAAGCCCGGCATGGCAGCGATAAATGCAAGGTTGATCGGACTTAGAGGCTTCCAACCCGCCACAGCGGTCGCTCATACGACAACGCGTACTATGCTGAGGATGCTGGCGCATCAACTGGCAAAAAGGAGTGAAATTAAAAAGCTCAGAAATTTCATCACCGTGAATATTGACAACCACAACAGCCAGACTGGTGGCCTGTGCAAAATCCTGTGCGATTTTATTAATGAGTTCTGAGTTCAGGGCACTCGCAGAAATCATGATAAAACCTCTCAGTTAATTTATTGTTATAAATAAAACATATTATTCACACATTCATTTTCATCTCGCGATCCAGCGCTCTGATGAAAGTCAGCATTGAACATAACAAAAGTCTCCCATTCTTGGGAGACTTTTTAAGCCGTTCAGGAAACCGGATCACGAAAACAGTTTTTACCTTTCAATAATAAACATCTTTCATGAAGCTAGCTCTCGTTTTCCTCCAACTTACACGAATTACACGGTAAATTTTTGCCAATAAAATAACGATAAATTGCTGCGCCCGCACAGGCGCCGATGATGGGAGCCACAATCGGCACGATGAAATAAGGGATATCGCGCCCACCGGTCATCGCAACATCACCCCACCCGGCCATCCAGGCAAACAATTTAGGACCAAAATCACGTGCCGGGTTCATCGCAAAACCGGTAAGTGGACCGGTTGATGCGCCGATAACAGCAACCAGAATACCAATCAACAGTGGTGCCAGAGGGCCTTTGGGAACACCGTTACCGTCGTCCGTTAGCGCCATAATCATCCCCATCAGAATGGAGGTAATCACCACTTCGACCAGTGCGGCCTGCCAGACACTCAGTGCGGCGGCAGGATACGTGCTAAAAATACTGGCAAATTGCAGGCTTTCCAGACTGCCGCGTACCATTTGGTGGGCTGATTCATACTCAATAAATAAACTGCCGTACAACAAATAGGCCAGCATAGCGCCACCAAAGGCACCCGCTATCTGAGCGACAGAATAAGGCAGTACTTTACGGCCAGGAAAACAGGCAAACAACCAAAGTGCGATGGTAATAGCGGGATTGAGATGGGCCCCAGAAATCCCGGCTGTCAGGTAAACTGCAAGCGAGATCCCCAAGCCCCATATGATACAGATCTCCCACAATCCCAAACTGGCACCCGCGACCTTCAGGGCGCTCAGGCACCCAATACCAAAAAACAAAAATAGCCCGGTACCCAAAAACTCAGCAATACATTGCGCTCTTAGTGAATCGTTCATTGTGACACCTTCTAAGCAGAGTTCGTGTCTTTACCAGCGGACTCCTTGCTGGCAGGAAGGTTACTTCAAGACTTACTATAAAAATCTGTATCGGCAAATTGTTGGCAATCTGCAAGCGACATACCCTTAAAAATCGTGTTGTGATAGCAAATTATTGCTATCACCTTTATTAAAACAGGCGACAAAACGTGGATTCACCCAATTAAAAGTACATTTTCAAAATAATAAAATATTGCGAACAGCAGAATTCCATTTTCAAACGATCATCACAATTTCATTTTTCTCGCATAGCAAATGATATTTAAACTGTCACTCAGAAAAGTGTAAATATGGAATTAACATAACCAAATAGTCATATCGATTAAGATTAAAATAACCAATAAAAACATAGTATTATAATAACTCACAGCAATTTTATCTCATCGTTACCCCACTATTTTTTCACTCTTACTTTCAACTCAGCCATTCTTTTTCCTCGCTTCTTTTTATAGTCATGAAAATCGGGACAACCCAGGCGAGGTCTTTATGCAACAAGAAGCGTTAGGAATGGTAGAAACCAAAGGCTTAACTGCAGCCATAGAGGCCGCAGATGCAATGGTGAAGTCAGCCAATGTAATGCTGGTCGGCTACGAAAAAATTGGTTCGGGGCTGGTAACAGTTATTGTCCGCGGCGATGTCGGCGCAGTCAAAGCAGCAACAGATGCCGGTGCCGCCGCAGCCCGTAATGTGGGAGAAGTGAAAGCCGTACACGTTATCCCACGCCCGCATACCGATGTAGAAAAAATCTTACCGAAGGGAATTAGCTAATGAGCAGCAATGAACTGGTTGAACAGATCATGGCGCAGGTGATTGCTCGTGTGGCAACGCCAGAACAGCAGGCTATCCCAGAAAATAATCACCCAACACGAGAAACGGCTATGGCAGAGAAAAGCTGCAGTTTAACGGAGTTTGTCGGTACCGCGATTGGCGACACCGTCGGTCTAGTAATCGCCAACGTAGACAGTGCCCTCTTGGACGCAATGAAACTTGAAAAACGCTATCGCTCCATTGGCATCCTTGGCGCCCGTACTGGTGCGGGTCCACACATCATGGCCGCTGATGAAGCGGTGAAAGCCACCAATACTGAAGTCGTCAGTATTGAGTTACCACGTGATACCAAAGGCGGCGCAGGTCATGGCTCGCTGATTATTCTTGGCGGCAACGATGTTTCCGACGTGAAACGCGGCATTGAAGTTGCACTGAAAGAACTGGATCGCACCTTTGGCGACGTTTATGCCAACGAAGCCGGTCACATCGAAATGCAGTACACCGCACGCGCCAGCTACGCGCTGGAAAAAGCCTTTGGCGCACCGATTGGTCGTGCCTGTGGCGTCATCGTCGGCGCACCAGCATCCGTTGGTGTCCTGATGGCTGATACTGCCCTGAAATCCGCCAACGTGGAAGTTGTGGCTTACAGCTCCCCTGCTCATGGCACCAGCTTCAGTAACGAAGCCATTCTGGTTATTTCGGGTGACTCTGGCGCTGTTCGTCAGGCTGTTATCTCCGCCCGTGAAATCGGTAAAACCGTACTCGGGACCCTCGGCTCAGAGCCGAAAAACGATCGTCCGTCCTACATCTGATATCAGTGAGGCTGATTCATGAGATCGAAAAGATTTGAAGCACTGGCGAAGCGCCCTGTGAATCAGGATGGCTTCGTTAAGGAGTGGATCGAAGAAGGCTTCATTGCGATGGAAAGCCCGAACGACCCCAAACCGTCGATTAAAATCGTCAACGGTACAGTCACTGAACTGGACGGTAAATCCGCTAGTGAATTTGACTTAATCGACCATTTTATTGCCCGCTATGGCATTAACCTGGCGCGCGCTGAAGAAGTCATGGCGATGGATTCGGTCAAACTGGCCAATATGCTTTGCGATCCTAACGTGAAGCGCAAAGACATTGTGCCGCTGACCACCGCAATGACGCCGGCAAAAATTGTCGAAGTCGTGTCCCATATGAACGTCGTTGAGATGATGATGGCCATGCAGAAAATGCGTGCTCGTCGTACACCATCTCAACAAGCGCACGTCACTAATGTCAAAGATAACCCCGTGCAAATTGCCGCTGATGCCGCTGAAGGCGCATGGCGTGGATTTGACGAACAGGAAACGACCGTTGCCGTTGCGCGTTATGCGCCATTTAACGCTATTGCGCTGTTAGTCGGCTCACAGGTTGGACGCCCGGGCGTGTTAACTCAGTGTTCTCTGGAAGAAGCAACCGAACTCAAACTAGGGATGCTAGGCCACACCTGCTACGCTGAAACCATCTCCGTCTATGGTACTGAACCCGTCTTTACCGACGGCGATGACACGCCATGGTCTAAAGGCTTCCTCGCCTCATCCTACGCATCCCGTGGTCTGAAAATGCGCTTTACCTCCGGCTCTGGCTCAGAAGTTCAGATGGGTTACGCCGAAGGCAAATCGATGCTTTATCTGGAAGCCCGCTGTATTTACATCACCAAAGCTGCTGGCGTACAGGGTCTGCAAAACGGTTCCGTAAGCTGCATCGGAGTCCCTTCCGCCGTGCCGTCAGGAATTCGTGCAGTGCTGGCTGAAAACCTGATCTGCTCCTCTCTGGATCTGGAATGCGCCTCCAGCAACGACCAAACCTTTACCCATTCGGATATGCGTCGTACTGCGCGTCTGCTGATGCAGTTCCTGCCGGGTACTGACTTCATTTCCTCTGGTTATTCCGCAGTGCCGAACTACGACAACATGTTTGCGGGTTCGAACGAGGATGCTGAAGATTTTGACGACTACAACGTTCTCCAGCGTGACCTGAAAGTAGACGGTGGTCTGCGCCCGGTTCGTGAAGAAGACGTTATCGCCATTCGTAACAAAGCGGCGCGTGCGCTGCAGGCCGTCTTTGCCGGGATGGGATTACCGCCAATCACTGATGAAGAAGTGGAAGCGGCGACCTACGCCCACGGTTCGAAAGATATGCCGGAACGTAACATCGTTGAAGATATCAAGTTTGCACAAGAGATCATCAACAAAAACCGTAACGGTCTGGAAGTGGTGAAAGCCCTTGCTCAGGGCGGATTTACCGATGTCGCTCAGGACATGCTCAACATCCAGAAAGCCAAGTTAACCGGGGATTACCTGCATACCTCCGCCATTATCGTTGGCGACGGACAGGTGCTATCCGCTGTCAATGATGTTAACGACTATGCCGGTCCGGCAACAGGTTATCGCCTGCAAGGCGAACGCTGGGAAGAGATCAAAAACATCCCTGGCGCACTTGATCCCAACGAGCTTGGCTAAGGGGTGAAAAATGGAAATTAATGAAAAACTGCTGCGCCAGATAATTGAAGATGTGTTGTCTGAAATGCAGACCAGCGACAAACCCGTCTCTTTCCGTGCATCTACAGCGGCAAGCGCACCTCAGGCTGCTACGGCACAGGGCGACAGCTTTCTGACCGAGATTGGTGAAGCCAAACAAGGCCAGCAACAGGACGAAGTGATTATTGCCGTAGGGCCGGCGTTTGGCCTGTCACAAACCGTCAATATTGTTGGGATCCCGCATAAGAATATCTTGCGCGAAGTGATTGCCGGTATTGAAGAAGAAGGCATTAAAGCGCGCGTTATCCGCTGCTTTAAATCCTCCGATGTGGCGTTTGTTGCCGTTGAGGGTAACCGTCTGAGCGGTTCCGGGATCTCTATTGGTATCCAGTCAAAAGGCACGACGGTTATCCACCAGCAGGGGTTACCGCCGCTTTCAAACCTGGAGCTGTTCCCTCAGGCACCGCTTCTGACGCTGGAAACCTATCGTCAGATCGGTAAAAACGCCGCGCGTTATGCCAAGCGTGAATCCCCGCAACCGGTCCCTACGCTGAATGACCAGATGGCTCGTCCTAAGTACCAGGCGAAATCAGCCATTCTGCACATTAAAGAGACCAAATACGTTGTGACAGGCAAAAACCCGCAGGAACTGCGCGTGGCGCTTTGATAAAGGATACCTCCATGAATACCGACGCAATTGAATCGATGGTTCGGGATGTGTTGAGCCGGATGAACAGCCTGCAAGGCGAGTCCGCGACTCCGCCCGCGGCGAGTTCATCAGCACATACCGCGAAAGTCACGGATTACCCTCTCGCGAATAAACATCCTGAGTGGGTAAAAACTGCGACCAACAAAACGCTGGACGACTTCACGCTTGAAAATGTTCTGAGCAACAAAGTGACCGCGCAGGACATGCGCATCACTCCTGAAACACTGCGCCTCCAGGCGGAAATCGCCAAAGATGCCGGACGTGACAGGCTGGCGATGAACTTTGAGCGCGCTGCCGAGCTAACCGCTGTTCCTGACGATCGCATTCTTGAGATCTACAACGCGCTGCGCCCGTACCGCTCAACAAAAGATGAGCTGATGGCTATCGCCGACGATCTCGAAAATCGTTATCAGGCAAAAATCTGTGCAGCTTTCGTTCGTGAAGCGGCAGCGCTGTACGTTGAGCGTAAAAAACTCAAAGGCGACGACTAACTCAGGGACAGGATCATGCGATATATAGCTGGCATTGACATAGGCAACTCATCAACGGAAGTCGCTCTGGCTACTCTGGATGAGTCTGGCGTGCTGAGCATCACCGGCAGCGCGCTGGCAGAAACCACCGGAATTAAGGGCACATTACGTAATGTGTTTGGCATTCAGGAGGCCCTTACGCTGGCGGCAAAAAACGCCGGTATCAATGTCAGCGATATTTCGCTCATCCGTATTAACGAAGCCACCCCGGTCATTGGCGACGTGGCGATGGAAACAATAACCGAAACCATCATCACTGAATCCACCATGATCGGCCATAACCCTAAAACACCGGGCGGCGTCGGGTTAGGCGTGGGCGTCACTATTACGCCGGAAGACCTTCTCAGTCGCCCGGCGGATACGCCCTATATTCTGGTGGTGTCATCGGCATTTGATTTCGTCGATGTTGCTACGATGATTAATGCCTCCGTCCGTGCCGGATACCAGTTGACTGGCGTTATTTTGCAGCAGGACGATGGTGTGTTGGTCAGTAATCGTCTGACTCATCCCCTGCCCATCGTCGATGAAGTCCTTCATATTGACCGTATCCCGTTGGGGATGCTGGCTGCCATTGAGGTCGCCGTACCAGGAAAGGTCATTGAAACGCTTTCTAACCCCTACGGCATTGCAACTGTCTTTGGCCTCAATGCCGATGAGACTAAAAACATTGTTCCGATGGCACGGGCGCTGATCGGCAACCGTTCAGCCGTGGTGGTGAAAACGCCGTCAGGGGATGTGAAAGCGCGAGCGATTCCTGCCGGAAATCTGGAGCTACAGTCTCAGGGTCGTACAGTACGGGTCGACGTTGCAGCGGGCGCCGAAGCGATTATGAAAGCGGTTGGTGAATGCCCAAAACTGGATAACGTTACCGGAGAAGCTGGCACCAATATTGGCGGCATGCTGGAGCATGTGCGCCAGACGATGGCTGAATTAACCAATAAACCCAGTCATGAAATTTTTATTCAGGATCTGCTGGCGGTCGATACCTCGGTTCCTGTCAGCGTGACGGGTGGACTTGCCGGTGAGTTCTCGCTGGAACAAGCTGTCGGCATAGCCTCCATGGTGAAATCAGACCGCCTGCAAATGGCGATGATTGCCCAGGAGATCACGCAAAAGCTCAACATTGACGTCCAGGTTGGCGGGGCCGAAGCCGAAGCTGCCATTCTGGGGGCCTTAACTACTCCGGGCACCACGCGACCACTGGCTATTCTGGACCTCGGCGCGGGTTCAACCGACGCTTCTATCATCAATCCTAAGGGCGAAATTATTGCCACGCACCTGGCGGGTGCAGGCGATATGGTCACGATGATCATTGCCCGTGAACTGGGTCTGGATGACCGTTACCTCGCGGAAGAGATTAAAAAGTATCCGTTGGCGAAAGTTGAGAGCTTGTTCCATCTTCGCCACGAAGACGGCAGCGTTCAGTTCTTCCCTACGCCTCTCCCGCCAACGGTTTTTGCGCGCGTGTGCGTAGTGAAACCCGATGAACTGGTGCCACTGCCGGGTGAACTGGCGCTGGAGAAAGTACGAGCCATTCGTCGAAGTGCTAAGGAACGCGTTTTCGTTACTAACGCACTCAGAGCGCTACGTCAGGTGAGTCCGACCGGGAACATTCGGGATATTCCCTTTGTGGTACTGGTTGGCGGCTCATCCCTGGATTTTGAAGTTCCGCAGCTGGTCACCGATGCTCTGGCGCATTATCGACTGGTTGCCGGGCGCGGCAATATTCGTGGTACCGAAGGTCCGCGCAATGCGGTTGCGACAGGGCTGATTCTCTCCTGGCATAAGGCATTCGCTCATGGAAAGTAATCTCACCACGCCAGCCATCGTTATCTTCACCAGTGCTGACTGCGCTGACGTCTGGAATGACGTACTGCTGGGTATTGAAGAAGAAGGGATCCCCTTTGTGATTCAGGAGAATGACTCAACTGACGTTATCCACAGCGCATGGTTGGCCGCCTGCCAATCACCATTGCTGGTTGGTATTGGCTGTAGCCGTGAAAAACTGGTCGTGCACTACAAAAACTTACCCTCATCAGCACCGCTTTTTACGCTGACGTATCAACAAAATAGCCACGATCGCCGCAGCATTGGTAACAACGCTGCGCGGCTGGTTAAAGGCATTCCGTTCCGGGAATGCCACTCATAACCCACAGGAGAAAAGCAGTATGAATAACGCACTGGGACTGGTTGAAACAAAAGGGCTTGTCGGCGCTATTGAAGCCGCTGATGCCATGGTGAAATCCGCAAACGTGCAGTTGGTTGGTTACGAAAAAATCGGCTCTGGCCTCATCACCGTGATGGTTCGCGGTGATGTCGGCGCGGTGAAAGCAGCCGTAGATGCTGGAAGCGCAGCCGCAAGCGCCGTTGGTGAGGTGAAATCCTGCCACGTTATCCCGCGTCCGCACAGCGACGTTGAAGCCATTTTACCTAAATCCGCATAAGTCGTTGCAACCAAGGAGCACAGCGTGAAGCAATCACTGGGATTACTTGAAGTTAGTGGTCTGGCATTAGCCATCAGTTGCGCGGACGTCATGGCGAAAGCCGCCTCCATCACGCTGGTGGGCCTCGAAAAAACCAACGGTTCGGGCTGGACGGTGATCAAGATAATCGGGGATGTGGCCTCCGTCCAGGCGGCCATTTCCACCGGTGTCAGTTTCGCTGACCAGCGAGATGGACTGGTGGCTCACAAAGTCATTTCCAGACCCGGGGACGGGATCCTGTCGCATAGCGTTGTCCTGGAGCCTGAACCAACGCCCGAACCCATACCAGCCATACCGCATGAAGAGATATTTGTAGACCATGCGGCACCCGAAGCACCGCAAGATGCAGAATTGATTAGCTGCAATTTGTGTCTTGATCCTGCCTGCCCTCGCCAAAAAGGTGAGCCGCGCACACTTTGTCTTCACTCCGGCAAACGAGGTGAAGCGTGATGGATAAACAGCAATTGGAAACCACTGTCGCTAAGGTTCTGGATGAAATGCGCGAGCGCCCGATTCCGCTGGGGATCTCTAATCGGCATATTCATCTGTGCGCTGAAGATTACGGTCGCTTGTTTCCCAATCACCCAATTAGTGAGAAAAAAGAGCTGCTGCAGCCAGGGCAATATGCAGCAGAGCAGACTGTCACGCTGGTGGGGCCAAAAGGTCAGTTAAAAAATGTGCGTTTACTCGGCCCGCTGCGCAATACCAGCCAGGTCGAAATTTCCCGTACCGACGCCCGCACGTTGGGAATTGCTGCTCCGCTGCGGATGTCGGGCAATATTCAGGGCACACCCGGTGTTCGTCTTGTCAGCCCATTTGCTGAACTGGACTTAGCATCCGGGGTGATCGTTGCCCAACGGCATATCCATATGTCGCCGCTCGATGCTCTGATTCTGCGAGTTTCCCATGGTGATAAAGTCTCGGTCGCCATTAATGGCGATGAACGTCGACTGATTTTCGATAACGTCGCCGTACGCGTTTCGCCGGATATGCGCCTCGAAATGCATATCGATACAGACGAAGCCAATGCTGCAGGCGCTGATAATCCCCAGGCATTCGCCACACTGGTGACCTCACGATGAACAACGAACTGCTGCAACGCATTATCGAGGAGGTTGTTTCCCGATTAAAAAAACGCGCGGAAAGCACGCTCACTCTTAGCGTCGCGCAGTTACGGGAAATCGATTCACGGACAGTATGCTGCCAGTACTCGTCGCTCCATCTCCAGCAAGTGGACCTGCCATTACTGGAGCAAATTGCCGAAGGCTGCCCAGTCAACATGTCGGTGGTAACGATTCACGACGCGCTGGCATGCGGAGTCCGCGTGAAGATTTCACTACAACACCGATTGTTACCCGCAATCCCCGTGAAAAAACTCGCGCGTCTGCCACTGGAATTCAGTGATGAACTGGGGCGAATCATCTTTTTGCATCCTGAGAGGCTTCTCAGCTATGCCGACGTCGCCCAATTGAGGGATGGCGTACTGGTGTTACGCCGTCGATGTGTCGTGACGGCTCTGGCTCAGGAAGCTGTCAGTCTGCGAAATGTCCAACTAATTAAGCAGGAGTGAGCTATGCATCTGGCACGGGTTACAGGCGTTGTGGTTTCCACGCAAAAATCCCCATCACTGGTGGGAAAAAAACTGTTGCTGGTACGTCGGGTAAGTGCTGACGGAGAGCTTCCTGCGTCCCCAGTGAGTGGAGATGAAGTCGCTGTTGATTCTGTCGGCGCGGGGACCGGCGAACTGGTATTACTCAGCAGCGGGTCCAGCGCCAGACACGTATTTTCCGGCCCTAATGAGGCCATTGATCTGGCTATCGTCGGCATTGTCGACACGCTTTCTCGTTAGGAGGAACTATGGCGATTTATACCCGCACAGGTGATGCCGGAACAACAGCCCTATTTACCGGACAGCGCGTGAGCAAAACGCATCCGCGCGTGGAAGCCTACGGTACGCTGGACGAACTGAATGCGGCGCTTAGCCTGTGCGTTTGCGTGGCGAAAAACCCTCAGCACCGGCAGTTACTTGAAAATATCCAGCTGCAGCTTTTTTGGTTCAGCGCCGAACTGGCAAGCGAAAGCGAAGAACCAACGCCAGAGCAGCGCTACATCAGCTCAGAAGAAATTGCGGCACTGGAAGCTGCCATCGATATCGCAATGGGAAGAGTACCGCCCCTGCGCAGCTTTATTTTACCAGGCCGCAGCGAAGCCGCCAGCCGACTGCACTTTGCCCGAACTCTGGCACGTCGCGCAGAAAGACGACTGGTCGAGCTGTCCACCGAGATCTCCGTCAGACACGTGCTGATGCGTTATATCAACCGCCTGTCCGACTGCTTATATGCGCTTGCACGAGCAGAAGATCATGACGCCCATCAAAACGAAATCATTGAGAAAGTGGCTGAGCGCTATCTCGCTGCCGTTCAACCACCAGCCACAAAGGAGCCGACTATGTCTCTGTCTTTTCAGGAGCTCCACCAACTCACTCGCGCTGCGGTGACGAGAGCAGAAGAACTTCAGGTTCCGGTCGTCATTAGCATTGTTGATGCGAACGGGACCCAAACGGTGGCCTGGCGCATGCCTGACGCATTACTCGTGAGTAGCGAACTGGCACCGAAAAAAGCCTGGACTGCCGTGGCGATGAAAACCGCCACTCATGAGCTGACATCAGTAGTACAACCAGGCGCCGCGCTTTACGGTCTGGAAAGCCATATGCAGGGAAAAGTCGTCACCTTCGGTGGCGGGTACGCATTATGGCGTGAGGGTTTACTCCTCGGGGGTCTTGGCATCAGCGGAGGAAGCGTTGAACAGGATATGGACATTGCAGAAACGGCCATTGCGGCGATTAACGTGAGAACACATCAATGAATACTTCAGAACTTGAAACCCTTATTCGTAACATTTTGAGTGAGCAACTCGCCCCGGCAAAAGCAGAAGTTAAGGGTAACGGTATTTTTCCGTCCGTTGGCGAAGCGATCGATGCCGCTCATCAGGCTTTTCTGCGTTACCAGCAATGTCCATTGAAAACCCGCAGCGCCATCATAAACGCCCTACGCGAAGAACTGACGCCTCATCTTGCTTCACTGGCCGCTGAGAGCGCTGCCGAAACGGGTATGGGCAACAAAGAGGATAAGTTCCTTAAAAATAAAGCCGCGCTGGACAACACTCCAGGTATCGAAGATCTCACCACCACGGCGCTAACCGGCGATGGCGGCATGGTGTTATTCGAGTATTCACCGTTTGGCGTGATTGGTTCTGTCGCCCCCAGTACTAATCCGACAGAGACCATTATTAACAACAGCATCAGCATGCTGGCGGCAGGGAATAGCGTTTACTTCAGTCCGCATCCGGGTGCTAAAAAGGTTTCACTCAAGTTGATTGCCATGATTGAAGATATCGCTTTCCGTTGCTGCGGAATTCGTAATCTTGTCGTCACGGTCACAGAACCCACTTTTGAGGCTACCCAGCAGATGATGGCGCACCCTAAAATCGCAGTTCTGGCGATTACCGGGGGCCCAGGCATTGTTGCTATGGGCATGAAAAGCGGGAAAAAAGTCATCGGCGCAGGCGCAGGAAATCCACCCTGCATTGTTGATGAAACGGCCGACCTGGTTAAGGCGGCGGAAGATATCATCAATGGCGCATCCTTTGATTACAACCTCCCCTGCATTGCTGAGAAGAGCCTGATTGTTGTTGATGCCGTTGCCGAACGACTGGTTCAACAGATGCAGTCTTTTGGTGCGATGCTTCTCAATAGAGAAGAGGTAGACAAACTGCGAGCCGTCTGTCTACCAGAAGGCATAGCCAATAAAAAACTGGTGGGTAAAAGCCCGGCAACCTTACTGGAAGCAGCAGGAATACCGGTTCCGGCAAAAGCACCTCGATTACTGATAGGCATCGTCCATGCGGACGACCCGTGGGTTACCAGCGAGCAACTGATGCCAATGCTCCCCGTCGTAACGGTAAGCGATTTTGATAGTGCATTAACGTTGGCCCTGAAGGTTGAAGAGGGATTGCATCACACGGCCATTATGCATTCGCAAAATGTGTCACGTTTGAACCTTGCCGCGCGCACGCTTCAGACCTCCATCTTTGTGAAAAATGGCCCCTCTTACGCCGGGATCGGCGTTGGTGGTGAAGGCTTTACAACCTTCACTATTGCGACGCCAACCGGTGAAGGAACAACATCTGCGCGCACTTTCGCACGCTCTCGTCGTTGCGTGCTGACAAACGGTTTTTCTATTCGTTAATGGGGCCGTTATGAATAGCTTTTCACTGCAAACTCGATTGTACAGCGGCCAGGGAAGTCTGGATGTGCTCAAGCGCTTCACGAATAAGCATATCTGGATTATTTGCGATGGTTTTCTCGCGCGTTCTCCCCTGATTGAAAAGCTGCGCAACGCTCTGCCAGCGGATAACCGCATCAGCATTTTCAGCGATATCACCCCCGATCCCACCATCGGCACTGTAGTTCAAGGGATTGCACAAATGCAGTCCCTGCGGCCGGACGTCGTGATGGGTTTTGGTGGCGGCTCAGCACTGGACGCCGCAAAAGCCATCGTCTGGTTCAGCCGACAGTTCGGTATTGAAATTGAAACCTGTGTCGCAATTCCCACTACCAGCGGTACGGGCTCCGAGGTAACCAGCGCCTGCGTGATTAGCGATCCGGATAAAGGCATTAAATATCCATTGTTTAATAATGCGCTTTATCCAGACATGGCCATCCTTGATCCAACGCTGGTCGTCAGCGTACCGCCAGCCATAACCGCGAATACCGGCATGGACGTGTTAACGCATGCGCTGGAGGCATACGTGTCCACGAAGGCCAGCGACTTCACCGATGCACTGGCTGAAAAAGCGGCTCAAATCGTCTTCCAGTACCTGCCTGTCGCCGTCAGCAAAGGCGAATGCCTGGCAACAAGAGGGAAAATGCACAATGCGTCAACGCTCGCGGGAATGGCATTTAGTCAGGCTGGACTGGGGATCAATCATGCGATTGCCCATCAGTTGGGCGGTCAGTTTCATCTGCCACACGGACTTGCCAATGCGCTGCTGCTGACCCATGTCATTCATTTTAATGCTCGCGATCCGCGGGCTGCGAAGCGCTATGCCCGTTTCGCTAAAGCCTGCCATTTATGCCCGGATAACGCGAACGATACAGCGGCATTGAATGCGCTCATTCATCATATCGAGCTACTCAAAAAACAGTGTGCGTTGCCTTCTTTAGTTGACGCGCTTAAAGACGGAAAGCAAGCCTGGTCGCAACGTATCCCATCGATGGTTCAGGCCGCGCTGGCTGATGTCACGCTGCAAACCAATCCTCGTGTTGCCGACGCCAGTGCCATGCAGGAACTGCTTGAGGAATTATTATGAAGACAGCCATGACGGCAGAGTCCACGCTCTATGATGCGCAGACAATTCGCGAACGCGTTCGCGCAGCGGGTGTTGTCGGAGCCGGAGGCGCAGGCTTTCCTGCTCACGTAAAATTACAGGCGCAGGTCGATACTTTTCTGGTCAATGCGGCTGAATGTGAGCCAATGCTGAAAGTTGACCAGCAGTTGATGGCCGTCCAGGCTGAGCGACTTATCCACGGCGTTCAATATGCCATGACGGCTACCGGAGCCAGTTCCGGAATTATTGCGCTCAAAGAGAAATACCAACAGGCTATCAATGCATTAACGCCCCTTCTGCCTGCCGGGATCCGCTTACATATTTTGCCCGATGTCTACCCGGCAGGTGACGAGGTTCTGACCATCTGGATGACAACAGGCCGGAGAGTTCCGCCTGCCGCGCTGCCTGTCAGCGTCGGCGTAGTGGTCAATAACGTCCAGACCGTGCTCAACATCGCGAGAGCAGTTGAGCAGCAGTACCCGGTTACGCGTCGTACCTTGACCGTTAACGGCGCAGTCGCCAGTCCCATCACACTCACAGTCCCTATCGGAATGTCTTTACGTGACGTTCTGGCGCTGGCCGGGGGTGCAACCGTTGACGATCCCGGCTTTATTAACGGTGGTCCGATGATGGGCGGCCTGATTACTTCACTGGATACCCCAGTCAGCAAGACCACCGGGGGCCTGCTGGTTTTGCCTAAATCTCATGCGTTGATTCAGCGGCGGATGCAGGATGAACGTACCGTGCTTTCCGTTGCAAAAACCGTTTGCGAGCAGTGCCGTTTGTGTACGGATTTGTGCCCAAGGCATTTGATCGGTCATGAATTATCCCCGCATCTGCTGGTTCGTGCGGTTAATTATCAGCAGGCGGCCACGCCGCAATTGCTGCTCACGGCCCTGACCTGCTCAGAATGCAATGTGTGTGAAAGCGTTGCCTGTCCAGTTGGGATTTCGCCGATGCGAATCAACCGCATGCTTAAACGCGAGCTGCGGGCGCTCAACCATCGTTATGAAGGGCCGCTAAATCCTGAGGATGAAATGGCGAAGTACCGGCTGATCCCGGTTAAGCGCCTTATTACCAAACTGGGCCTTAGCGACTGGTATCACGATGCGCCACTGGCTGAGACTGACTACTCCACAGACAAAACGACGCTGTTGTTACGCCAGCATATAGGTGCCAGCGCTATCCCATGTGTAGAACAAGGCGAACGCGTTGTTCGCGGTCAATGCGTTGCCGATGTGCCGTCCGGTGCATTAGGCGCGCCTGTTCACGCCAGTATTGACGGTATTGTCAGCGAAATCACTGAGCAATCCATCACGGTAATAAGAGGTTAAACATGTCTCAGGCTATAGGGATTTTAGAACTCACCAGCATTGCCAAAGGAATGGAAGCTGGCGATGCCATGTTAAAAAGCGCGAATGTGAATTTACTGGTCAGCAAGACCATCTGCCCGGGAAAATTTCTACTCATGCTCGGTGGTGACGTAGGTGCCGTACAACAGGCGATTGCCACTGGAACATCTCTTGCTGGCGATATGCTCGTTGATAGTCTGGTACTCCCCAACATTCATGCCAGCGTACTCCCCGCAATCAGCGGACTAAACAGCGTAGATAAGCGTCAGGCAGTTGGTATTGTCGAAACATGGAGCGTTGCTGCCTGCATCTGCGCCGCCGACAGGGCGGTTAAAGCCTCTAACGTCACGCTGGTCCGCGTCCATATGGCATTTGGTATTGGCGGCAAGTGCTACATGGTCGTTGCCGGCGATGTATCCGATGTGAATAACGCGGTGACGGTTGCCAGTGAAAGTGCGGGTGAAAAAGGCCTGCTGGTTTACCGCTCGGTCATTCCTCGCCCGCATGAAAGCATGTGGCGACAGATGGTGGAGGGATAATGGAAAGGCAACCCACCACGGATCGAATGATTCAGGAATATGTACCTGGCAAACAGGTCACATTAGCGCATCTTATCGCTAATCCGGGTAAGGATTTGTTCAAGAAACTGGGATTACCAGATTCGGTTTCTGCGATCGGTATTCTGACCATTACCCCTAGCGAAGCCTCAATCATCGCCTGTGATATCGCCACGAAATCAGGGGCGGTAGAGATTGGTTTTCTCGACCGGTTTACCGGCGCGGTGGTACTGACGGGCGATGTTTCAGCCGTTGAGTACGCGCTGAAACAGGTAACCCGAACGCTGGGCGAAATGATGCGTTTTACCGCGTGTCCCATCACCCGGACGTAATCTCATGAAACGTATCATGCTAATTGGCCCCAGCCAGTGCGGTAAAACGTCGCTCACGCAGTGCATGCGCGGAGAGGTGCTTCACTATCAGAAGACCCAAGCCATAGTCTGGTCTCCTACGACAATAGACACACCGGGTGAATATCTTGAGAACCGCTGCCTGTACAGTGCGCTACTGGCCAGCGCCTGTGAAGCGGACATTATTGCGCTGGTACTCAATGCTGACGCGCCGTGGTCACCATTTTCTCCCGGTTTTACCGGACCAATGAACCGACCCGTTATTGGCCTCGTTACCAAAGCCGATTTAGCCAACCCGCAGCGTATTTCTCTTGTGGAGAGTTGGTTAGTTCAGGCTGGTGCGCAAAAAGTATTTGTCACCAGCGCGCTGGAGAATACCGGGGTCGATGAGATGTTCATTTTTCTGAATGCAAAGGAACCTTCATGTCTCACAAAATAATGGCCATTAATGCAGGTAGTTCCTCGCTTAAGTTTCAACTACTGGCGATGCCGCAGGGTGAAATGATCTGCCAGGGGTTGATAGAACGTATCGGTTTGTCTGATGCACAGGTCACCCTAAAAACGCCAGCGCAGAAATGGCAGGAGACTTTGCCCGTAGCCGATCACCGTGAAGCCGTAACGTTGCTTCTGGAAAAACTGCTCAACCACCACATTATCAGCAGTCTGGAAGAGATCGACGGCGTTGGCCACCGCGTCGCACACGGCGGGGAATCCTTTAAAGACTCCGCACTGGTAACTGATGAAACGCTGGCAGAAATCGAGCGCCTCGCGGAACTGGCCCCTCTGCATAACCCGGTAAATGCGTTGGGGATCGCGGTATTCCGCCAGCTATTGCCCAAAACGCCAGCCGTTGCGGTGTTCGACACCGCGTTTCATCAAACGCTTGATGAGCCTTCTTTCATCTATCCCCTGCCCTGGCGTTACTATGTCGAGTTGGGTATTCGTCGTTACGGTTTTCATGGTACCAGCCACAAATACGTTAGCTCACAGCTTGCTGAAAAACTGGGTGTGCCACTCAGCGCCCTGCGCGTTGTTTGTTGTCATCTGGGCAACGGCAGCAGCATCTGCGCCATCAAAGGCGGACAATCGGTGAATACGTCAATGGGCTTTACACCACAGTCTGGCGTGATGATGGGCACGCGAAGTGGCGATATTGATCCATCCATTTTGCCCTGGATAGCCCTGCGAGAAGGCAAAACACCGCAGCAGCTCAATCAATTGCTCAACAATGAGTCCGGATTGCTCGGTGTTTCTGGCATCTCACCTGACTACCGCGACGTTGAACATGCCGCAGATACGGGCAATCACCAGGCTGCGCTGGCGTTGACGCTTTTTGCTGAGCGCATTCGTGCCACCATTGGTAGCTATATTATGCAGATGGGCGGTCTGGATGCCCTGGTGTTTACCGGTGGTATTGGCGAAAACTCCGCACGGGCGCGCGCTGCGATTTGTCGCAATCTGAATTTCCTGGGTCTGGCCGTTGATGAGGAAAAAAATCAGCGTAATGCCACCTTCATTCAAACGGAAAATGCGATGGTCAAAGTAGCAGTGATTAATACCAATGAAGAGCTAATGATTGCGCAAGACGTTATGCGTTTAGCGATATCTGAAACTGTGACATTGGGCATTCCTGCATAATACTGCCGCACCGCAAATTGCGGCAAATCATGGTAATAGCGCGATCGCCATGACACTATGCGCCGAGGATTGCTGATCACATAGGTGAAGACGTGGCTGTTGCGCAATGTCCCGCATCGTGCGGAGAACTTATCCAGGGCTGGATTCTGGGCAGTGAGAAATTGGTCTCCTGCCCGGTTGAATGGTATAGCACCGTTGAGGTCACTTCAGGTTCACCGCTGACAGATGAACGTCCACTTTCGCGAGCAATGGTTGAGAGGTTATTGCTGCACTGGCAATACCCGGCACACATGAGTCAGGATATCCGAATAGATGTCCAGTCAACCATTCCTGTCGCTAAAGGGATGGCCAGCAGCACAGCGGATATCGCCGCCACGGCAATCGCCACGGCACAGTATCTGGGGCATCAGCTAGACGAATCCACTCTGGCTCAGCTTTGCGTTTCGCTGGAACCTACCGACAGCACCGTTTTCCGCCAGCTTACGCTGTTCGATCATAACGACGCCTCCACGCAAATTGCCTGTAAATCCCAGCCTCAACTCGATCTGCTGGTTCTCGAAAGTCCGGAAACCTTGCTTACTGCTGATTATCACCGTACTCCACGTCAGTCAGGGTTACTGGCGGGCGCCCCAGCTCTGAAACGCGCATGGGAAAAGTTACAGGAAGCCTGTATCAGTCAAAACCCTTATCGGATGGGCGAAGCCGCCACGCTGAGCGCGATCGCCAGCCAGTTACTGTTACCTAAACCAGATTTTGATTCACTATTAGCACTGGTAGAAGAATGTGATTTATACGGCGTCAACGTCGCGCACAGCGGCAGCGTCGTCGGTCTGATGCTCGACAGAAGGCGTCATGATGTGGACTACATAAAATGGATGCTGACACAGAAAAAATTAACATTGCACTGGCCGGAACAACATTTGTTGCGGATGGTAACTGGCGGGGTCGAACTGCAATAAGGGCCGCCGCTAAGCAGCGACCCAAACGAGCATAAAATCGTTACTCAGCTTTCGCATCGGCGTTTTTCACTTCGCCCATCGCTTTCAGCTTTTTAGAGATGTCGCGGCGCTCTTTAGAGATCTCAGCGTTTTTGATGATGTAATCATCAACACGATCTTCATAATCGCTTTTCATGCTGGCGATAATGCCCTGAATCGCTTCCACGCTCATTCCAGGCTTGATGTAGTCGCTCAGGTTGTCCAACAGCAGAACGCGTTTCTGGTTGTCACGGATCTTTTTCTCAACGTCCTGAATTTCACGTTGCAGTTTGTTTTTACGACGGAACAGACGAACAAATTCCAGCACGTCCTGGAAAGAAGGCTTGGTAGTTTCCATTTTTACACCCCTGATAATGTGAGATTCGGATTCGTTAAAACAACGGCTAAAGTGGGTCAACATTACTTTCATGCCCGCCATACTTCAAGTTGCATCTGCATCGACAATGCATAGTTGAAACCTGAATTATCGAGGGTAAAGCCATTGCAGTTACCAATGGTTTTAGCCTTTTTCAGTATCATACCTCTAATCTTTGCTGAATCGAAGCAGCAGTAGAACCTATCGCCTCATCTGCTCTTTATTTGCGCAGCGCGCGACAGATTAAATGTGAGAGCAACTCCAGCTGTCGCGCCATTTCCATGTTCAACCAAACGTAGCCGTGAATGGGCGTTTCTGCGACATTATCGCCTTTATGCTCAGCAATGAGCTGACGCAACTCCGCCACGGTGTCATTGAGCTTTTCCGTATTGGCAAGCACCGGCTGCGGATTTCCTTCGTACAAGGCGTGGGTTATGGTCAGTAGCGCCTGCTGCGTCCTGAGCTGAGTTTCACGCAAAGTTTGTGCATTCAGCATAACAAAGTGGCTGGTGCGGCTGGCCCAAAGCGCATTAATTTGCAGCTCAAGCATGCAGACCAGATTGCGGTTAACCGTTTGAATAGCCTCAAAAATGGATTTTTGAATACGGGTTTCTTTACTGGCGGGAACGATGAGTCCGCGCATTTTGACAACGTCGCTTAAGAGCTGCTGTAAATGCTTCTCAAGCCGCGGTTGCTCAAGCAAATTAGGGGATAGCGCGGCCTGATACACCCGATTGTATCCCGTCACACAATGTGCCAATTGGATACGCCAGTGTATAAATGCCCGCTGCGGCCAGATGCCAGTAAACAGCATCGCCAGTAACGAACCCAAAATAACGTCGCCACCGCGCCATAACGCTGTATTCATATCTCCGGCAGGCGCCCCCACTACCACGGCAAGCGTAATGCCAATCAGCAGCGCCTGATACGGCCTTTTACCCAACGCCAACCAGCCACAGAGAAACATCGCCACCGCGCACCAGATTAGCATTAGCGGAAGCGAAAAGAGTTCCAGACGCAGGGCAATCAATCCAAGCACCGAGCCCAGGATCGTTCCGCCTATACGCTCAAACGCTCTGGGAACAACGTTACCCCAAAAAGAAATTGGCCCCATAATCACCACCAGCGTGATCAGAGGCCATGTACCTTCGGGAATGTTTAACAGGCGTACCAACAGAAAAGTAAGAAGAAACGCCAGCGCAATGCGAATGCCATGCACCACACGATAATGACGATACAAACGAATTTCAAAAGGACTCAGCGACTTATCTGCACGCACTCATGCACTCCGTCAGGGAATAGCAAAGAAGCGAATTGTACCTGTTTTTACGGTGAAAACATCATCCTGATGACCAGGACATTCATCCTGATTTACACCAAAAACAGTTACTTCAACTGTACCGGCACGTACATTTCAATGTCCCAGTAACCGTCCTCCATGCCGTTGTTCATATAAACTTCAAAACAGGGTTTAGCCGCTATCGCATACGTCGAATCCTGCATCAGGCGCTCAAAAAACTGATACCACGGCGTCGCGAAGTCATGATTTTCAACGCGCGCAACGGCTATAGCATAGTCGCCACCTGCCAGCTCGGTCTGGATCACGCCTTCGCTGTTTTCCGGGATCTCAAAACCTTCAGGCACAGACACCACGGTATCACAACGCAGTTTTTCCGCCGGAACAACGTCAGGATTGTCGTAATAAACGGCTATCCATTCCAGCGGTACGATCTGCTTACCGTCGACCCACATCATTAACTGTTCGAAACCTTGCTTTACCGTTTGTTCCCACGGTCCAACCATATGGAAACCGGCAATTATGCGTTTCTCGACCTGCTTTATCTCGTACTCCATATAACCTCCGTTATTACACTGTGTTTATATACAGTGTAATTTTTAGGTATGACGGCCACAAGAAATCAGTGATTATTATGTGAGCAGATTCGCACTCTTGCCAGTCAGGCACATCAGGAAAACTACGCCTTATGGCGGAAGTAATCGCTCAAACGCGAGAAGACGCCACCTTCGTTGACAGACTCCAGCGTAACCAGAGGCCAGTGCGCCACCAGTTTATCCCGATCGTAGAGTTCAATTTCCCCCACACGTTGATGGGCTGCAATCGGGGCGACCAGTTCTTTCTTATCAAGAACATATTTTGCCTTGATATTCGCGACTTCGGCTTTAGGCAGGGCCATCCAGAAATCCTGCTCTGTGCCAAGACTAATTTTTTCTTTATCGCCATACCAGATCCGTTCAATACCGACCTGCTTACCGCTACGTAAAACCTGCACGGTATCGAAGTTCTGTTGTCCCCATTGCAGCAGTTTTCTCGCCTGGTCTTCACGTCCTTTCGCACTCTCCGCCCCCATCACAACCGCAATCAGGCGGCGCTGCCCATCAACAGCAGAAGCAATCAGGTTGAATCCAGCGCCGGAGGTATGCCCAGTCTTCAGACCGTCGACGTTCATGGTTTTATCCCACAACAAACCGTTACGGTTTTGCTGCGTGATTCCGTTCCAGGTAAGGCTTTTTTCACTGTACATATGGTAGAAATCCGGCTCTCCATGGATGATAGCTCGCGACAGCACGGCCAGATCGTAAGCTGAGCTATGCTGACCTGGCGCATCCAGACCATGTACCGTTTCAAAATGCGTGTCCCGCAGGTTCAGCTTTTGCACATAGTTGTTCATCATCGCGACAAACTGCGACTGCCCTCCGGCGATGTAATCCGCCAGCGCCACGCAGGCATCATTACCGGAATCAACAATTAGCCCGCGACTCAAGTCGCGCACGGAAACGCGATCCCCTTCTTTCAGGAACATTAAAGATGAACCGACGAATACCGGATTATCTTTCGCCCAGGCGTCGCGCCCAACGGTGACAATATCTGTCGGACTAATACGCTTGCTGTCGATTGCGCGATCGACAACATAACCAGTCATCAGCTTTGTCAGGCTGGCAGGGTTGCGCTGCTGGTGTTCATTTCCGGCTGTCAGGATTTGGCCCGTGGTGTAATCCATTAATACCCACGCTCCGGCATTAATCGCAGGTGGCTGTGGGGAAAAGCTTACGACCTCGGTCGCGTACGCGGGCGAAAAACTCATCGCAAAGAGTGAAGCGGCAATAAACAAACGGCGTTTCAACAGCATGTCCTCAGGAAATGGAAAAATAGCCGTTCTTTTTACGGAAGTTCTGGCGAACAAACATGGATAAATTGCAAGAAAATGTGACATAAGGCACATTTTCTTGCTGTAAGGAAAGGTTTTCAGATATCAACCGCGGCGGGCATTAGCCTTTGCGCGGTGCTGTCTCTGCGTGATGGCTGCGATGACGATGATAGCCATCTATCATGCTGCGGAAAATTTGCCCCGGTGTGTCACCCAGCGTGCACAGGTAAATATGTGCACAGATGAACAGTAAGCCGACAATCGCCAACACCATATGCAGCACCAGCATCACAGGCCCTGCCCCTATTACCTGCGGGTAGAGACATAACAACCCGGTAATGATCAACAGCGGAACCAGCGCATACATGATGGCCAGATAAGCCAACTGTTGTAGCGGGTTAAATTTACTCTCTGCCGTTGCTGCAAACGGGTGCGGCTCACCTTTCATGATGCCATACAGATAAAAGCGCGTTTGCAACAAGCAGCGTGATATCAACCCGTTAAACTTCACCCGATAATGACAACCGTTGCCGCTGGTTGCGTTGATTAGCACAAAACCAACCCAGAAGGCCAACAGGGCGAAACCGCACCAGGTATGTACCTGCACCATCAATACCACCGGTCCGACAGAGAAGTGTCCAAACAGGCCACTCAGCAGAAGCAGGATAAAAAGCAGCGCATTACCCCAGTGCCAGCGGCGAACTGCCAGCGAATAGAGGTAATCCCGATGTTCTTCTCCAGTTGCTGTTTTGGGTGACAACATCCGACGTAACAGCGCGTGTATAACCAGGCCCGCAATCATCAGCACAATAACAACGCCTGCATAAATGAGCCACAGCGGCCAGTAGTCCGGCGCATAGTTAAGCTCTGCTCCCCAGATAGAATTCATGCTTTACCCTCCTGATGGATCTCTTTACGCCGATAAACACTCACCGGGCCGCTACGCGTATCCTGCTGGCGATAAACCTCTTTTTGATTTATCCAGTGCTGAATTTCCGGGTCGTCACGACGACCAAATTTCAGCGCATCCGTCGGGCAAACGGAAACGCAGGCGGGCGATTGTCCAGTCTCCAGTCGGGTATCTGCACAGAAGTTACATTTGTCGGCAATTCCCGTTTGCGGATTGAGATAACGAACGTGGAACGGACAAGCGGCAACGCAATAGTCACAGCCAATACAGCGAGACTTATCCACTTGCACAATGCCATTTTCGTCGCGAAATGACGCACCGGTCGGACAAACGCTGACACACGGCGCATCTTCACAATGCTGACAGGAAACGCGAACAAACTGGAAGTGGGATAGCACCTCGGGTTCATGTTCGGGTGAACGGATCTGCACCTGTAGACGGCTAAATCCCTCTGGCACGTCATTCAAAACTTTGCAGGCAACCGTACATGCCTGACAGCCGATACAGCGTTTCTCGTCATGCAGCATGACATAAGGGTTTGTTGCTTGATTCATGATGTTCTCCTTTCTCATGCCCGACGAAGCGTAACGCCAGCGGTGTGCACCACTGTACCGGAAACCGGACTGGTGACATGCGGAAGCAAATTACCGCAATGGATACCGTGCGTTGTCGCTGCGGTTTTGGCTCCCGCCTTGGCGCCAAATCCCATATAAACAAACAGCGTATCGGGCCGAATTCCGGCGGTAACCAGCGCTTTGCCTTTTTCCTTGCCGGTCGCATTTTCCAGCCAGATGTCATCGCCGCTTTTGATGCCTTTTTCACGGGCCGTTTGCGGGTGGATCCACACCGCGTTGTCCCACATCAACTCGCTAAGCAGTGGCACGTATTGCGTCGCACCGTTGGTATGAACCGCCACTTTTCCCTGGATAAAATAGAGCTCACTATCGCCTTTGAGCGCAAAATTGCGCGCGCGCGGAATACCGTAGCCAGGCAGGAGCGTCTCCAGCTCTTCAGAATAAAGCTCTATTTTTCCTGAAGGGGATTTAAAGCGCAGTTGCTCGCCATAGGTACCGTCGCTGTCAACCGCCACCGCGCCCGGATAGCGTTCCACAAACTGACGCACCGCTTCAGGTTCACGCAGCAGTAATGGAACACCCCACTCCCGATACCCTTTCTCACGCAGTTCAGCAGACAGCGCATGATCGCCATTAAGCTGGTATAACTGACGCGTTTGCATATCCTGCCATGGGTAGAATTGCCCAAGGCCTAACTGCACGGCCAGCTCTTTCCAGATTTGCCAGCTTGGACGCGCATCACCAATAGGTTCTACTACCTGCTGGCGCAGGGCATAGGCTGGATTCAGACCCGACATGTCTGAAACTTCTTCATCGCGCTCAAGGTAAGTACATTCAGGCAAAAGGTAGTCGGCATACGCTGCGCTTTCGCTAAGATAGACATCACAACTGACCACAAGGTCGAGCTGTTCAACGGTTTTGACCAGATCCGGTCGGCAGGTAACGGTTTGGAAAGGGTTGTGTCGGGACATAATCCATCCCTTCACCGGATAAGGCGTCTGGTTTAACACAGCATCAATGATGCTTTGCACCACACCACCGCCCGCCGCGATGTACTTAAACTGCGGGGCTACCAGATCGATACGCTGCGCCGTTGGCTTGGGTAATTTGATATCGGGTTTTGCCAGCACCGGAGCGACCTTCTCTCCGGCCAGCTTATTATAAGTTGCCGCCGCTTTTTTCTGGTATAAACCGCCTTCACGCTCAATATTGCCAAGCAGTACATTGAGGGTAAAAATCATGCGCCGCATATCAATTTCTTCTTGCGAGAACGTCGCACGATGGCCCGGGCTGACGATAGCATGAGGCGCGCAGGCGGCCATTTCTCGGGTGACCCGAACAATGACATCAGCAGGCACATCAGCTTGCTGTTGCGCCCATTCCGGCGTGGTCTCTTGTACTGCTTCTGCCAGTTGGTCAAACCCTGTGGTGTAGCGCGCAACGAAGTCCGCGTCATACAATTTTTCATTGATCATGACGTGACACATGGCCATCAACACCGGCAAGTCGCCGCCCGGTTTGAGCGCATGCCATTCATCCGCCTTGCTGGAGAAGACGGACAGACGAGGGTCGAAGCTGACCATTTTTGCGCCCTTTTCCTGCGCCATCATCAGTTCATGCGTTTCGGCAACCTCAATTCCTTCATAAAGGTTGTGACCAAAAGAGACCATATAACGGGTATTGGCGATATCCATGGCCAAATCGCCGCCCATCATCACTTTGGCGGCAATCGATTTTCCGGCCGGGCATGTCGACGCGTGCGTAAAGGTGTTTGGCGATCCGAAAGCCGTCGCCAGTTGAAATAAATGCCCTGAAAGCGAACCGGATTTAGAAGAAAACACGACGCCCTGAGGACCATGCTGCGTTTTGATTGCCGTCATTTTTTCGGCAATTTCTTTATACGCTTGTTCCCAGCTAATAACCTGCCATTCTCCGCTCCCGCGAGGTCCTGTGCGTTTCATGGGTTTAACAATACGGTGCGGGTCGTTGACCAGGCTAACGCCGCTGCCGCCACGAGCGCAGACACGTGTCCCTTGCTGGGGCGCATTAGGGTTCCCTTGAATAAAAACCGTTTTATTATTAATTACCTGTGCCTGTATCGGGCAACGATAAGAACACATTTCACACAAACTTGGCGTCAGGGATGTTTTCCCCTTAATGCTCTCTGGAGAATTACGCGCCAGTGCGCCTGGCGGAAAACTGCCTATCGCACAGGCTGAACAGCCTATACCCACTCCTCGCAAAAAATTACGCCGACTAATGCTCATATAACCTCCTGTTATTAGATATATCCAATGATTATATGGCGTTTAGAATATTTATTTTTTACATCAATCACATTTCATTACAATGCATGACAGCGAATTGACACAAATAAAAACTCTTTGTTTATAAAAGACTTTTAAAGTTTCCAGAACACAATAAAAGAAGAAGAAAATAACAATAATGGTTATCAATTAGATTGTTTACAAATCCGCAACTCCAAGATATTTTATTTCCGTAATTTATTTTAACAGTGCGGAATTTATTTATTAATTCTATAAAAGTCCTGTTTATCTCAACTTTATTGCGTACACAATCCAGCTTCGATAATACCATAGCTGATTATCTCACTATTTTTTGGTATTCTTGGACGAGCGCTAAATTGATCCCGGACATAACTGAACAATGAATGACGGCAAGCAGCAACCTGGTTTTCTCTTCCACGATTACGAGACCTTTGGTACCCATCCGGCGCTGGACAGACCCGCGCAATTTGCGGCTATCCGCACAGATAATGATTTCAACATCATCGGTGAACCAGAAGTCTTTTATTGCAAACCCGCGGACGATTATCTGCCGCAGCCTGAGGCGGTGTTGATTACGGGTATCACACCGCAGGAAGCACGTGAAAAGGGAGAGAATGAAGCCGCTTTTGCTGCGCGCATCCACGCCCTGTTCACCGTGCCGAAAACCTGTATCCTGGGCTATAACAACGTGCGCTTCGATGATGAGGTGACGCGCAACATCCTGTATCGCAATTTCTACGATCCCTATGCCTGGAGTTGGCAGAACGATAATTCGCGTTGGGATCTGCTGGATGTGATGCGCGCCTGCTATGCCCTGCGCCCTGAAGGCATTAACTGGCCGGAAAACGACGACGGCTTACCCAGCTTCCGCCTGGAGCATTTGACTAAAGCCAACGGTATTGAGCATGCCAATGCTCACGATGCGATGGCGGACGTATACGCCACGATCGCAATGGCGCAATTAGTGAAGTCACGTCAGCCGCGTCTGTTTGATTATCTCTACAGCCATCGTAATAAGCACAAGCTGGCCGCACTGGTTGATGTCCCGCAAATGAAACCGCTGGTCCATGTCTCTGGTATGTTCGGCGCATGGCGCGGTAACACCAGTTGGGTGGCGCCATTGGCGTGGCATCCGGAGAATCGTAACGCGGTTATTATGGTCGACTTAGCTGGTGATATTTCGCCGCTGCTCGAACTCGACAGCGACGCCCTGCGCGAGCTGCTCTACACGTCTAAAGCGGATCTGGGTGATAACCCGGCCGTACCGGTTAAATTGGTGCACATCAACAAATGCCCGGTACTGGCACAGGCAAATACGCTACGTCCGGAAGACGCCGACCGTCTTGGCATTAACCGCCAGCATTGTCGGGATAATCTCAAAGTTCTGCGCGAAAACCCGCAGATACGCGACAAAGTAGTCGCGATCTTTGCCGATGCGGAACCCTTTACTCCATCAGATAACGTGGATGCCCAACTGTACAACGGCTTTTTCAGCGATGCTGACCGTGCGGCGATGAAAATCGTTCTGGAAACCGAACCACGCAATTTACCGGCGCTGGATATCTCCTTTGTCGATAAACGCATTGAAAAACTGTTGTTTAATTACCGTGCACGTAACTTCCCGGGAACGCTGGACGAAGCTGAACAGCAGCGCTGGCTGGACCATCGTCGCCAGGTGTTCACACCGGAGTTTTTGCAAAATTACGCCAATGAATTGCAGCTATTGAGCCAGCAATATGCGGATAACAAAGAAAAGTTGATGCTGCTGAAATCACTCTGGCAGTATGCCGAAGAGATTGTATAAATCCCACGTATAAAAAAAACGGAGAACATGTCTCCGTTTTTTTTCAGCTAAATGCAGTTATTACGCGATATCTTCGTCGTACTGTGGGACCGGGTTGCGGAAGCTTTTGGTCACGCAAGCCAGGTAGATCAGACCGATACCCGCCCAGATTAGGCCCAGGACCATTGAGCTTTCTTCCAGGTTCACCCACAGCGCGCCAACGGTCAGCGCACCGCACATTGGCAGGAACAGGTACTGGAAGTGATCTTTCAGCGTCTTGTTACGCTTCTCACGGATCCAGAACTGGGAGATTACCGACAGGTTAACGAAGGTAAATGCCACCAGCGCACCAAAGTTAATCAGCGCCGTCGCCATCACCAGGTCGAAGTTGATTGCCAACAGAGCAATCGCCCCAACCAGAATGATGTTCATGGACGGTGTACGCCATTTCGGGTGTACATAACCGAAGAAGCTTTTCGGGAATACGCCGTCACGACCCATCACGTACATCAGACGCGCTACGCCTGCATGCGCCGCCATACCGGACGCCAGTACGGTAATGGTAGAGAAAATCAGCGCGCCGACCTGGAAGAACTTACCGGCAACATACAGCATGATTTCCGGCTGCGAAGCATCTGGATCCTTAAAGCGCGAAATATCCGGGAAGTACAACTGCAGCAGATAGGTGGAGACGATAAAGATCAGGCCACCAATCAGCGCAGTCAGGAAAATCGCACGCGGGATCACGCGCTCAGCGTCTTTGGTTTCTTCTGACAGGTTGCTGATACCGTCAAAACCGGTGAACGAGAAGCACAGGATGGTCGCACCGGTGATCATCGGGATCACGTGCGCATCACCGGACCAGAATGGACGACTGCTCGCCAGCGTTCCGGCACCTTCCCCTTCGAACACGCCATAAACGACCATGCCGAGGATCACCGCAATCAGCACCACCTGCAACAACACGATCACGGTGTTGAAATTCGCAACGGATTTAAGGCTGCGCAGGTTGAAGGCTGTCATAAAGGCCACCAGCGCCACCACGAACATCCAGGATGGAATCGAGGGCACCAGCGCTTCAAAATAAATTTTCGCTAACAGAATGTTGATCATCGGGGCGAACAGGTAGTCCAGCAGTGATGACCAACCCACCATAAAGCCAACTGTCGGGCTAATGGATTTCTGGGCGTAAGTGTAGGCAGAGCCTGCAGACGGATAGCGGCGTACCAGTTTACCGTAGCTCAGTGCGGTAAAAAGGATGGCGATCAGTGCAAAGGCGTAAGCTGTCGGGACGTGACCATCGGTCATTCCTGATACGATACCGAATGTATCGAACAGCGTCATCGGCTGCATATAGGCAAGGCCCATCATGACAACCGGAACCAGCGTAAGCGTTTTACGTAATTCCACGCGAGAGGTGTTTGGAGTAGCGTTATGCGACATGGTTATCCCCCATTACGGCGAAAACCGTCGCGTAAGCAAAAAATTGCCCCATTTTTTGTTAATCCTCAGCGACAACAACTGTCGATTTTTAAGTAAGTATCTATCCGGTACGAAGCCCGGCCTCTTTTATGAATGATTGGTTTGATGCAAAAAAATAACCGACGCGTATTAAAACGTCGGTTAATGTCATTTTTTGCAAGCGGCGTATTTTGCACTAAATTGGGGAGAAATAACAAGAGATTGAAGTGGCCACAAAAGAATATTTTTTCTTAACTGATTGATTTGTCAGCAGCCGTTTTAACATACACCCCCGCAATAGCACTATTTGCTAAAATTTCATCTCGCCACCAGGCACTGGCCAACCCGGCGGTCTGTTCATTCCAGCCTATCCACACGGGTTCAAGGACAATTTGCGCAACCACTTTTTTCTCAATCAGTGCGCCGCTCTCCAGAAATCGCTGCGCCAGATAGCGCGGAATATAGCCACATCCCAGGCCGCTGATTTGTAGTTCCAGCTTGGTTTTGAAGTCAAAAACGGTAATGGCTTCCTGATCGTCAAGCACCTGAGAACCTGAGACGTTGGCATGCTGCGCATTGTCGCCCACCACAATGGCGCGAAAACGGCGAATAGTGCGACGATTTAACGGTTCCTGTTCCTGCGCCAGCGGGTGATGCGGCGCAACCACGAATATCTGTTCCAGAACCCCTAGCCGCGCAAAACCAAATTCGCTCGCTGCAGGGGGTTCATGCATGGCACCGACAATAATATCCGCCCGGCCCTGAATGAGGGCATCCCATGAGCCGCCCAGCACGCCATTGATAAATTTCAGACGCGTCACGCTGTGGTGTTGATAGAAAGACTCGATGAGTGGGGCCAGCAATGAAAAGGGAAACGTATCATCTACGCCAATAACCAGTTCATTCTCCCAGCCTTCGTGTAGTTTAATGGCCTGCTTTTCGAGTTCACGGACGGTATGCAGCACCTCCCGCCCCTTTTCCAGCAGCATCTGTCCGGTGCGGGTGAACTTAGCCCGGTGCCCGCTGCGATCGAGTAGCTGAATATTAAGATCGCTTTCCAGCTTATGGACGGTGTAGCTAAGCGCAGACGGCGTCTTAAACAATTTTGCCGACGCCGCCGCGAAACTGCCCTCTTTTTCTAAGGCATCGAGGATGATAAGAACGTCCAGCAGTGGTTTCATACTCGCCCCCTGGCGGTATACAGCGGCACTCTGCTGGCTTGTCACTCCATCGGCATCACCAGCGGATCAGGATACTGGTACTCAAACCCAAGCTCATTACAAATACGGTTGCCATCAATGACTTTACCTTTACCGTTATCCGTACCGTCGCGAAATTCCGGCGGCTCCATCCCCAACTGGCGGGCCATCTGCGGATAGAACACGTTACGCGCCGGATGCATAGGCGCACATATATTATAGATGTGTCCCCCTTTAGGCGCTTGCAGCAGTAACGTGATGGCAGAAACCACATCGTCCAGATGCACCAGATTGACGCCATGATGTCCGTCTGGCGCCGTCTTGCCGGCAAAGAAGCGACCAGGATGTCTTCCCGGACCAACTAACCCGGCCAGACGCAAAATATCCACCGACGTGCCAGGTAAATTGTGCAACCAGTCTTCAAGTTCTTTCAGAACACGGCCACTTGCCGTGACCGGATTACGCGGCGTCCCCTCTTTCACTATTCCTTGAACGTCACCATAGACTGATGTCGAACTGGTAAAAATAATTCGCGGGATCCGATACGCCAGCGCGCTGTCGACCAGTTCCTGCATTGCCTGCAGGTAAAATGCTTCCCCAGGACCGCTACGGCGTGCAGGCAGCGTAATAACCAACGCATCGGCGTCCATCAGTGCGTCTAGATCGTCAGCCTCACAGACCAGTTCAGGTTCCAGGCGCAGCGAGTAACTCTCGATACCGCTCATGCGGGCCGCTTCCACCCCATCCAATGTGGTTTTGCTGCCGGTAACCTGCCAGCCTCTCGCCGCCAGCGACATGGCTAACGGCATGCCTAACCAACCTAATCCGACAATTGCGACCTTTTTCATGCCTTCTCTCCTGACTTTTGGCCTATAACGCAAGGCTACGCCAGCCCACGGTGGCTGACAATTCATAGTATCAATATGAAATGAATTAATGATCAAAAAAAGCCCTTGCTTTCCGTAGCTAAAGTGGTTTAGGTTAAAAGACATCAAATGAATAAACATTCATCGAGAAAATTTATGACACGCGCTCAATTCAAACACCATCATCACCATCATCCTGACTAGTCTTTCAGGCGATGTGTGCTGGGAGACATTTAAATCTTCCAGCGGTGCATGAGCGTATGAGAAAGCCCCCGGAAGATTTCTTCCGGGGGCTTTTTTTTTGTGCGTGACCCAAACTGATTCAGACAGGATAACGAGGAATAAAGAATGTTAGACAACACCCGTTTACGCATAGCTATGCAGAAATCTGGCCGTTTAAGCGATGATTCACGCGAATTGCTGGCCCGTTGCGGCATTAAAATTAATCTTCACACCCAGCGCCTGATTGCAATGGCAGAGAATATGCCTATCGATATTCTGCGCGTACGTGATGACGATATCCCGGGTCTGGTGATGGACGGTGTCGTTGACCTCGGCATCATCGGGGAAAACGTTCTGGAAGAGGAACTGCTCAACCGCCGGGCACAGGGTGAAGACCCTCGCTATTTTACCCTGCGTCGTCTGGACTTCGGCGGCTGCCGTCTTTCGCTGGCAACCCCGGTTGATGAAGCCTGGGATGGCCCGGCAGCGCTGAACGGTAAGCGTATCGCTACCTCTTACCCACACCTGCTCAAACGCTATCTCGATCAGAAAGGGGTGTCGTTTAAATCCTGTCTGTTGAATGGCTCTGTAGAAGTCGCACCTCGTGCAGGCCTGGCAGATGCGATTTGCGATCTGGTGTCCACCGGCGCAACGCTTGAAGCCAACGGTCTGCGTGAAGTGGAAGTCATTTACCGCTCTAAAGCCTGCCTGATTCAGCGCGACGGCGAAATGGCCGAAGCCAAGCAACAACTGATCGACAAATTGCTGACCCGTATTCAGGGCGTTATTCAGGCTCGTGAATCCAAATACATTATGATGCACGCGCCGAGCGAGCGTCTGGACGAAGTTATCGCCCTGCTGCCTGGCGCTGAGCGTCCGACCATTCTGCCGCTGGCCGGCGACCAGCAGCGTGTTGCCATGCACATGGTCAGCAGCGAAACCCTGTTCTGGGAAACAATGGAAAAACTGAAAGCGCTCGGTGCCAGCTCAATTCTGGTGCTGCCAATTGAGAAGATGATGGAGTGATAGCCATGAGCTTCAATACCCTGATTGACTGGAATAGCTGTAGCCCCGAGCAGCAACGCGAACTGCTGATGCGCCCGGCTATTTCCGCCTCGAAAAGCATCAGCCGTACGGTGGCCGAGATCCTTGAGAACGTCAAAAATAACGGCGACCGGGCGCTGCGTGAATACAGCGCGAAGTTTGATAAAACCGAGGTCGGCGCGCTGCGCGTCACCGAGGAAGAAATCCAGCAAGCCAGTAGTCGCCTGAGCGACGAACTGAAACAAGCTATGCAGGCAGCGGTGCGTAATATTGATACTTTCCACACCGCGCAGATCCTGCCGCCGGTGGATATTGAAACTCAGCCAGGTGTGCGCTGCCAGCAGGTTACCCGCCCTATCGCTTCCGTGGGCCTGTATATTCCAGGAGGTTCAGCGCCGCTGTTCTCTACCGTATTAATGCTGGCGACCCCGGCGCGTATCGCCGGCTGCAAAAAAGTGGTGCTGTGCTCACCGCCGCCGATTGCCGATGAAATTCTCTACGCCGCGCAACTGTGTGGTGTAAAAGAGGTGTTTAATGTGGGCGGCGCACAGGCCATTGCCGCGCTGGCGCTGGGCACCGAATCTATTCCTAAGGTCGATAAAATCTTCGGGCCGGGCAATGCGTATGTGACCGAAGCCAAACGTCAGGTCAGCCAGCGTCTTGACGGCGCGGCCATCGACATGCCTGCTGGCCCGTCCGAAGTGCTGGTTATCGCCGACAGCGGCGCGACGCCGGACTTTGTCGCCTCTGACCTGCTTTCTCAGGCAGAACACGGCCCCGACTCGCAGGTAATCCTACTGACGCCAGACGCTACGCTTGCCGAAGGCGTTGCCAAAGCCGTTGAACGCCAGCTCGCTGAGCTTTCCCGCGCCGACACCGCCCGCCAGGCGCTCGCCGCCAGCCGACTGATTATCGCCAAAGATCTTGAACAGTGCGTGGCCATTTCTAACGCCTACGGTCCGGAACACCTGATTATTCAGACCCGCAACGCACGTGAACTGGTTGATGAGATCACCAGCGCCGGTTCGGTGTTCCTCGGCGACTGGTCGCCGGAATCCGCAGGCGACTATGCTTCTGGCACCAACCACGTTCTTCCGACCTACGGCTATACCGCGACGTGCTCAAGTCTTGGGCTGGCTGACTTCCAGAAACGGATGACTGTACAGGAATTAACCCCACAAGGTTTCTCTGGCCTGGCCTCAACCATTGAAATACTGGCCGCTGCTGAACGACTGACTGCCCACCAAAATGCCGTTACCCTGCGCGTTAACGCCCTGAAGGAGCAAGCATGAGCACTGACAACTTTCTCAGCGTCACTGATTTAGCCCGTAAGAATGTTCGCGAATTAACGCCCTATCAGTCTGCCCGTCGTCTCGGCGGTAACGGCGATGTCTGGCTCAACGCGAATGAATATCCCACCGCCGTGGAGTTCCAGCTCAGTCAACAAACGCTGAACCGCTACCCGGAGTGTCAGCCGAAAGCGGTGATTGAGAATTACGCGCAGTATGCTGGCGTCAAACCGGAGCAGGTGCTGGTCAGCCGCGGCGCAGATGAAGGGATCGAGCTGCTGGTGCGCGCGTTTTGCGAACCCGGTAAAGATGCCATTCTCTACTGCCCGCCGACTTACGGCATGTACAGCGTCAGCGCCGAAACGATTGGCGTCGAATGCCGCACCGTTCCGACCCTTGAAAACTGGCAGCTGGATTTGCAAGGCATCGCGGACAAGATTGATGGCGTGAAGGTGGTCTACGTTTGCAGCCCTAATAACCCAACCGGCCAGTTGATTAACCCGCAGGATCTGCGTTCACTGCTCGAAATGACGCAGGGTAAAGCTATTGTGGTCGCTGATGAGGCCTATATTGAGTTTTGCCCGCAAGCCACGCTGGCAGGCTGGCTGTCTGAGTATCCGCATCTGGTGATATTACGCACGTTGTCAAAAGCGTTTGCTCTCGCCGGTTTACGCTGCGGGTTTACGCTGGCGAATGAAGAGGTTATCAATCTGCTGTTAAAGGTGATTGCCCCTTACCCACTCTCTACGCCAGTAGCGGATATCGCCGCCCAGGCACTGACGTCGCAGGGGATTTCCGCCATGCGCCAACGCGTAGAGCAGATCCTGGAAGAGCGTCAGTATCTGGTAGATAACCTGAAAACGATTCGCTGTGTAGAACAGGTTTTCGACTCTGAAACCAACTATGTTCTGGCGCGCTTCACCGCATCAAGTAGCGTATTTAAATCTTTGTGGGATCAGGGCATTATCTTACGAGATCAGAATAAACAACCTTCGTTAAGCGGCTGCCTGCGAATTACTGTCGGAACCCGTGAAGAGAGCCAGCGCGTCATTGACGCCTTACGTGCGGAGCAAGTATGAGCCAGAAGTATCTTTTTATTGACCGTGATGGAACCCTGATTTCCGAACCGCCAAGTGACTTTCAGGTCGATCGCTTTGACAAACTCGCCTTCGAGCCGGAAGTTGTTCCCGTTTTGCTGAAACTGCAAAAAGCAGGTTTTAAGCTGGTTATGATCACTAACCAGGATGGGCTTGGCACGCAGAGTTTCCCACAGGCTGATTTTGACGGTCCGCATAACCTGATGATGCAAATTTTCACCTCTCAGGGCGTGACGTTTGATGAGGTACTGATTTGCCCGCACCTGCCAGCGGACGGGTGCGATTGCCGTAAGCCAAAAGTGAAGCTGGTTGAACAGTATCTGGTTGAACAGGCCATGGATATGGCGAACAGCTACGTCATTGGCGACCGGGTGACCGATATTCAGCTCGCTGAAAACATGGGCATTAGCGGATTGCGTTACCATCGCGACACCCTGAACTGGGCGATGATCGGCGAGCAGCTGACCAAACGTGACCGCTACGCACACGTAGAGCGTAATACTAAAGAAACGCAGATTGACGTCAAAGTCTGGCTGGACCGTGAAGGCCAAAGCAAAATCAATACCGGCGTTGGCTTCTTTGACCACATGCTGGATCAAATCGCCACCCATGGCGGTTTTCGCATGGAGATAGCCGTCAAGGGCGATCTATATATAGACGATCACCACACCGTTGAAGATACCGGTCTGGCGCTGGGTGAAGCTTTAAAGCTGGCATTAGGCGATAAACGCGGCATCAATCGTTTTGGTTTTGTGCTGCCGATGGACGAGTGCCTGGCGCGTTGCGCACTGGATATCTCCGGCCGCCCGCACCTGGAGTACCGCGCGGAGTTTACCTACCAGCGCGTTGGCGATTTGAGCACAGAGATGATCGAACACTTCTTCCGCTCACTCTCTTACACCATGGGCGTCACCCTGCACCTGAAAACCAAAGGCAAAAATGACCACCATCGTGTGGAGAGCCTGTTTAAAGCCTTTGGCCGTACTCTGCGTCAGGCAATTCGTGTAGAAGGCGACACGCTGCCCTCCTCAAAAGGAGTGCTGTAATGAATGTGGTGATTCTGGACACCGGTTGCGCCAACCTGCATTCGGTAAAATCCGCCGTCGCACGCCACGGATACGACCCGGTTGTCAGCCGTGACCCGGACGTGGTGCTGCGCGCCGATAAACTGTTTCTGCCGGGCGTCGGTACCGCCCAGGCGGCGATGGACCAGTTGCACGAGCGTGAACTGATTGAGCTGATCAAAGCCTGTACGCAACCAGTGCTGGGGATCTGCTTAGGCATGCAACTGCTGGGCCGTCGCAGCGAAGAGAGTAACGGCGTATCCCTGCTGGGCATTATTGAGCAGGATGTCCCGAAGATGACCGATTTCGGTCTGCCGCTGCCGCACATGGGCTGGAATCGCGTCTATCCACAAGCGGGAAATCGTCTGTTCCAGGGCATTGAAGATGGCGCGTATTTCTACTTTGTACACAGCTACGCTATGCCGGTAAACCCGTGGACCATCGCCCAGTGCAATTACGGCGAACCGTTTACCGCGGCAGTACAAAAAGACAATTTCTTTGGCGTACAGTTTCACCCGGAACGTTCGGGCGCGGCTGGGGCGCAGTTGCTGAAAAACTTTCTGGAGATGTAATGATTATTCCGGCATTAGATTTAATCGACGGCACGGTAGTGCGTCTTCATCAGGGCGATTACGCAACGCAACGTGATTACGGCAACGATCCGCTCCCCCGTTTGCAGGATTACGCCGCCCAGGGTGCCGAAGTACTGCACCTGGTTGATTTAACCGGCGCGAAAGACCCGGCGCAGCGCCAGATCCCGCTGATTAAAACGCTGGTCGCTGGCGTCAACGTTCCAGTGCAGGTTGGCGGCGGCGTGCGTACCGAAGCGGATGTTGAAGCGCTGCTTAACGCTGGTGTTGCGCGTGTAGTGGTGGGGTCGACGGCGGTAAAATCCCCCGAGGAAGTCAAGAGCTGGTTTGCTCGTTTTGGTGCCGACGCGCTGGTGCTGGCACTGGACGTTCGTATTGACGAGCGTGGGAACAAACAGGTAGCGGTTAGTGGCTGGCAGGAAGACTCCGGGGTTTCACTGGAAGAACTGGTTGAGACCTATTTACCCGTCGGCCTGAAGCACGTGCTGTGCACCGATATCTCCCGCGACGGCACGCTGGCAGGCTCAAACGTCGCGCTTTATGAAGAAGTGTGCGCCAAATATCCGCAGGTGGCGTTTCAGTCATCTGGTGGTATTGGTGGAATCGAGGACGTAGCGGCCCTGCGCGGGACCGGTGTTCGTGGTGTTATCGTCGGACGAGCCTTGCTAGAAGGTAAGTTCACCGTTGAGGAGGCCATACAATGCTGGCAAAACGCATAATTCCTTGTCTGGACGTTCGCGATGGACAGGTGGTAAAAGGCGTCCAGTTCCGCAATCATGAGATTATTGGCGACATTGTCCCACTGGCAAAACGTTATGCCGATGAAGGCGCAGATGAACTGGTGTTCTACGATATCACCGCTTCCAGCGATGGCCGCGTAGTGGATAAAAGCTGGGTATCACGCGTGGCGGAAGTGATCGATATTCCGTTCTGTGTTGCCGGTGGCATTAAATCCATCGACGATGCGGCACGTATCCTCTCTTTCGGGGCGGACAAAATCTCCATCAACTCCCCGGCGCTTGCCGAACCGGAACTTATCACCCGTCTGGCGAATCGCTTTGGCGTGCAGTGCATCGTGGTGGGCATTGATACCTGGTATGACGCCGAAACCGGCAAATATCACGTTAATCAGTATACCGGGGATGAAAGCCGTACCCGCGTCACGCAGTGGGAAACACTGGACTGGGTGCAGGAAGTCCAAAAACGCGGCGCGGGCGAAATCGTCCTGAACATGATGAATCAGGACGGCGTACGTAACGGTTATGACCTGGAACAGTTGAAAAAAGTACGTGACGTTTGCCACGTCCCGCTGATTGCCTCCGGCGGCGCGGGCACCATGGAACACTTTCTCGAAGCCTTCCGGGATGCCGACGTTGACGGCGCGCTTGCCGCCTCCGTCTTCCACAAACAAATTATCAATATTGGCGAATTAAAAGCGTACCTGGCAACACAGGGCGTGGAGATCAGGATATGTTAACGAAGCAACAATGCCGTGAGCTGGACTGGGAAAAAACCGACGGGCTGATGCCAGTCATCGTGCAGCATGCGGTTTCCGGTGAAGTATTGATGCTGGGTTATATGAATCCGGAGGCGTTGGATAAAACGCTCGAAAGCGGCAAAGTGACCTTTTTCTCGCGGACCAAGCAGCGCCTGTGGACCAAAGGAGAAACGTCTGGCAATTTTCTCAATGTTGTCAATATTTCCGCTGACTGCGATGACGACACCCTGCTGGTACTGGTAAACCCAATAGGCCCGACCTGCCATAAAGGGACTTCAAGCTGCTTTGGCGACGCCAGCCACCAGTGGCTGTTCCTGTATCAGCTTGAGCAACTGCTGGCCGAACGTAAAACCGCTGACCCAGCCAGTTCCTACACCGCGAAACTGTATGCCAGCGGCACCAAACGCATCGCACAGAAAGTGGGTGAAGAAGGCGTAGAAACCGCGCTGGCTGCGACGGTGAACGACCGCTTTGAGCTGACAAACGAAGCCTCTGATCTGATGTATCACCTGCTGGTGCTGCTGCAGGATCAGGACCTTGACCTGACGACGGTGATTGAGAATTTACGTAAGCGTCATCAGTAAGTTGCAGAGCAGATATGAAAAAACCGGGCACTGCCCGGTTTTTTGTTGTCAGGTTCAGGTTTACTCTGCTTTTGCGTTGTAACCACGCAGAGCATTTCGCCCCAGCACCACGCCAGCCCCAATCATCCCGCCGAGCAGAACCGCCAGCACCAGGGTAATCGCTTTTTTCGGACTGTCACGACGAACCGGTAACGTTGGTTTCATCACGTAGCGGTAGGCGTGTAACTCAGCCCCATCAAGCTTAAGGCTTTCAATATCCAACAGTTTTTGTTTTGTCTGGAAATAATTGTCAGATAATATCAACGGACGCGTAGATTCGTGCTCAATCATGGACTTCAGGGCATCGCTACCCAACAGGAACATGCTGTCCTGCGTAACATCCTGAGTTTGCTGAATCTGCGGCTTGGTCACACCCGCCTGCACTGCATACCGCAGCGCTTCCTGGATTTGCTTGATTCGCAGATCTTTTTGCTCCTGAGCGACCACTTCCTGAGTTTTCAGAGAGTCTTGCAACGTAGTTGTTTGCAATTTGATGTTATCAACCAGATCAAGCTCCAGCTCTTTGGCAACCTTTTCATCTGTTTGTTGAATATATTCAGCCAATTGACGCTGAGCTTCTTCTGGAGAACCTGCTACATAAGCGACCGCCAACGGCAATGGTTGCCCTTTTACAGACTGCTCAATCGACAGTTTTTCAGGCTTTTCCTGATTATCCAGCGTTTCCGCCAATGCAGAGAATGACGTACTAAAACGGCCAATCACGTTTGCCTGTAACTCAGTAACCTTAGGGGCACTGGCACCATACAACACGTTAAGTGCGTTGTTATAGGTGGCAATCTGTCCAACATCCGGTTGAGTGATAATTGCTGTAGAGGTCCATTTCTCCTTAGCAACTGCCAGATAGCCCACAGCAAGCACTATGGCAATAACAATCGCAATAACGATTGTTACTTTCCCGCGCCACAACTGTACTAGTAAATCAATCAGATCAATCTGTTCCGGATCATGACTGCTCCCGGACATGTTGTTATCACTTACAGACATAGAAACCCTAGATAAGGAAAGACTTAAACTGGGATTAGTTTAGCTATAAATTGAGGCAATGCCATAGGATTAATGATAAAAAAATCAAATTGTTTGAGGGATTTTGATTGGTATTTCAATCACTACTGAAAATCAATACGATTAAACAAAAGTGTAAATACTCAAAGAACACTTTCATGAGCAAAAAAACAGCAATAATCAGATTTCATGCCCGCCAATCGTTGCACTTTACAATTCATTTTAATGAATTCATGTCGTGAATACTTACCGTCTAACCAGTAAAGATGGTAAGCGTAAAAAATATAACAATTAGCTTTTTTACCATCTAACGGTATCATTCCACTTTTTAGTAGCGCCTGTTGGTGCTTGGCTATTATTTAGCCAAAAAGAGGAATAAACATGAAATACCTGGTTACGGGTGCCGCTGGTTTCATCGGCTTCCACGTTAGCAAACGCCTCCTTGAGGCTGGCCATCAAGTAGTCGGTATTGATAATCTGAACGATTACTACGACGTCAGCCTTAAGCAGGCTCGTCTGGCGTTACTGGTACATCCCGGTTTCCATTTTCATAAGATTGATTTAGCCGACCGGGAAGGCATGGCTTCGCTCTTCGCATCAGAGCATTTTGAACGCGTAATTCATCTCGCCGCCCAGGCTGGCGTACGTTATTCACTCGAAAACCCGCATGCCTATGCAGACTCAAATCTCACAGGCTTTCTGAACATACTGGAAGGGTGTCGCCATAATAAAATTCAGCATTTACTCTATGCCTCATCCAGTTCAGTTTACGGCCTGAATCGCAAAATGCCTTTCTCTACGGATGATTCCGTCGATCATCCCGTGTCGCTGTATGCAGCAACCAAAAAAGCCAACGAGCTGATGGCTCATACTTATTCCCACCTGTACGGATTGCCCACCACCGGGTTGCGTTTTTTCACCGTGTACGGCCCATGGGGTCGACCGGATATGGCGCTGTTCAAGTTCACCAAAGCGATGCTGGAAGGGAAAAGTATTGACGTCTATAACTACGGCAAAATGAAGCGTGACTTTACCTATATCGATGATATCGCAGAAGCGATCATTCGCCTGCAGGATGTCATTCCACACGCAGACACACAATGGACCGTTGAAACAGGCACGCCAGCAGCCAGCATTGCGCCCTGGCGCGTCTACAATATCGGCAATAGTTCACCGGTTGAGCTAATGGACTATATCCAGGCTTTGGAAGATGCTCTGGGTATTGAAGCGAAGAAAAACATGCTACCACTACAGCCAGGTGATGTACTGGAAACCAGCGCAGACACTAAAGCACTGTATGAGGTAATTGGTTTTAAACCTGAAACCACGGTAAAAGATGGGGTGAAGAACTTTGTTGACTGGTATCGTAATTTCTACAAAGTTTAATTACTGACCTGATTAAAATAAAAAGGCCTTTTATAAGGCCTTTTTTATGGAGACGAGATTAATCACTACCAAACAAATCGCGGGTATAAACTTTATCGGCAACATCAGCTAATTCTGACGTCATGCGGTTAGAAATAATAATATCCGCTTCATTTTTGAACGCATTAAGATCACGCACAACTCGGGAATGGAAAAATTCATCCTCTTCCATGACCGGTTCATAGATAATAACGGGTACGCCCTTGGCTTTAATGCGCTTCATGATGCCCTGAATCGATGATGCCCGGAAATTATCGGAACCACTTTTCATGATCAAACGGTACACGCCGACCACCTTAGGCTTACGCGCAAGAATAGAATCTGCAATGAAGTCCTTACGCGTACGGTTCGCATCAACAATCGCGCCAATAATGTTATTCGGTACAGACGCGTAGTTAGCCAGCAACTGCTTAGTATCTTTCGGCAGGCAGTAACCACCATAGCCGAATGACGGATTGTTGTAGTGATTACCGATACGCGGATCCAGGCACACACCTTCAATAATCTGCCGTGAGTTCAAGCCAAGACTTTCTGCATAGCTATCCAGCTCGTTAAAGTAGGCCACACGTAACGCCAGATAGGTGTTAGCGAACAACTTGATGGCTTCGGCCTCAGTCGAGTCTGTAAACAGCGTCGGAATGTCTTTTTTAACCGCACCTTCCTGCAGCAACTCGGCAAAACGCTCGGCTCGTTCGGAACGTTCACCAATAACGATACGGGACGGATGCAGGTTGTCGTATAGCGCACGACCTTCACGCAGGAATTCTGGCGAAAAGAAAATATTGTCGATACCCAACTGTTCTTTAATAGAGTTCGTAAAGCCAACCGGAATCGTTGATTTAATTACCATCACCGCATTTGGGTTGATTTCGACCACATCGCGGATCACTGACTCGACGCTCGAAGTGTTAAAGTAGTTAGTTGTCGGATCGTAATCAGTCGGTGTCGCGATGATAACGTAGTCCGCGTCGCGGTAAGCATCATACTTATCGGTCGTTGCACGGAAATTCAGCTGTTTTGTCGCCAGATATTCTTCGATCTCCTTATCAACGATCGGCGATTTTTTCTGATTCAGCATCTCGACCTTCGTCGGAACGATATCCAGAGCGACCACTTCGTGGTGCTGGGCAATCAGAATACCGTTCGACAAACCTACATAACCTGTTCCTGAGATAGTTATCTTCATTCGCTGTGTAACTTCTTCCGGTTGAACATTTTAGGGTGAACACGCTGCCAACAACGTGGCGCATCGGCTCTGCATCGCGCCAGTATATCGTGATTTGCTACAACACCGGATATCGGACCTGACTGAATCCCATTTTTTGGCAATAAAAAAGCCCGGAGGAGCGCTCCGGGCCTGGATTCACAGTTTGACTAAATCAGATTAATCCAGCCATTCGGTGTGGAACACACCTTCTTTATCAGTACGTTTATACGTGTGCGCACCGAAGTAGTCACGCTGGGCCTGGATCAGGTTAGCCGGCAGTACCGCAGAGCGGTAGCTGTCGTAGTAGGCTACCGCTGCAGAGAAGGTCGGTACCGGAATACCGTTCTGCACAGCATAAGCCACTACATCACGCAGCGCTTGCTGATATTCGTCAGCGATATTTTTGAAATACGGGGCCAGCAGCAGGTTCGCGATGCCTTTGTTTTCAGCATAGGCGTCGGTGATTTTCTGCAGGAACTGCGCACGAATGATGCAGCCCGCGCGGAAGATCTTCGCGATTTCGCCGTAGTTCAGATCCCAGTGGTATTCGTCAGATGCGGCACGCAGTTGAGAGAAGCCCTGAGCATAAGAGACGATTTTGCCCAAATACAGCGCGCGACGGACCTTCTCAACAAACTCTGCTTTATCACCAGCCAGTTTAGCCTGCGGGCCAGACAGCACTTTAGATGCCGCAACGCGCTGGTCTTTCAGAGAAGAGATATAGCGAGCGAATACGGATTCGGTGATCAGCGACAGCGGTTCGCCCAGATCCAGAGAGCTCTGGCTGGTCCATTTACCGGTGCCTTTGTTCGCCGCTTCGTCCAGGATCACATCAACAAGGTATTTACCCTCTTCGTCTTTCTTGGTGAAGATGTCTTTGGTGATGTCGATCAGATAGCTGCTCAGCTCGCCTTCATTCCACTCGGTGAAAGTAGTTGCCAGCTCTTCGTTAGACAGGTTAAGGCCGCCTTTCAGCAGGGAATAGGCTTCAGCAATCAGCTGCATATCGCCGTATTCGATACCGTTGTGGACCATCTTCACATAGTGACCTGCACCATCCGCACCGATATAGGTCACGCACGGTTCGCCATCTTCAGCAACAGCGGCGATTTTAGTCAGAATCGGCGCAACCAGTTCGTACGCTTCTTTCTGGCCGCCAGGCATGATAGATGGGCCTTTCAGGGCGCCCTCTTCACCACCGGACACGCCGGTACCGATGAAGTTAAAACCTTCGGCTGATAGTTCGCGGTTGCGACGAATGGTATCCTGGAAGAAAGTGTTACCACCATCAATGATGATATCTCCTTTGTCCAGATACGGCTTCAGGGAATCGATGGCAGCATCGGTGCCAGCACCTGCTTTCACCATTAACAGGATACGACGAGGGGTTTCAAGAGACTCGACGAATTCTTTCACCGTGTAATAAGGAACCAGTTTCTTACCCGGGTTCTCGGCAACAACTTCTTCAGTTTTCTCGCGGGAGCGGTTGAAGATGGAGACGGTATAACCACGGCTTTCGATGTTGAGCGCCAGGTTGCGCCCCATCACTGCCATACCGACGACGCCGATCTGTTGCTTGGACATTACATACTCCTGTCAGGTGTGGTCACCGCGCAAGGCATACGCGGCTTGAATGTGGTCCAGATATTAGCTTAAACCACCGTAGTTTTACAGCTGTAGAACTATTCCGCAAACATGAAATTACATATTGTTAAATAGTTATCCAACTGTCTTTTTTAAGCGCAGTTTCATTATTTCCCTGGAACCACTGTTTAGGTGAGATAACCAATTTATCTTCGTACTTATTCAACCATGCCCCCCACCAACTATAAGTACTATTAGCAATAATATTATTCTTACATAAAGACATTAGATACATGTCAATTGCGCTAAAGTCACATCCTGGGTTATTCACGACATAGCAGTTTTTACGCGTAGAGAATGTCTTTTGCGCCCATTCAATATCATCAGAAAAAATGACAAATAACTGTTCACCAAGTTGGTTATCAACATAATTCATAGCGTCGTTATAATAATCTAAACTCAATACACCATGAAATTTAGCTGCATGTTCATTTGTCACATAATCGCCACGACGAATATGTAACGATGTAATATTACCCTGTTTCTGGATTAAAGAATAAACTTCCAGATTAGTGCAATACTCGAGAAGATCCGCACGGAGCTCAAATAACGGCAAAATTAGCTCTCGATTATTATCGAGCAACTCAGAATCCTGATAGAACGAGAACAAGCATGCTTTATCAATATTTTTAATAGATTGAGGATGATAAAATGAAGCATCTGGAAGTACATATTTATCAAGAAAAACAGAAGATGAAAAATACAATAAGTTAGTTGGTAACGGAAATTTTTTTAATTTTCTTAATATATTTATTTTACCTTTCTCCGTTTTAGAACTAACACGGTCATAATTAACATTAAATTGATCAAGTTCCAAACAACGTCTAGTATCATTTTTGGGTTGATTAAAGTAATAGCTATCGTCGAGCACTAATGAATCATCAGGAAAAAATTGCTTAAGAATATAAGCTGCAGAATATTGGAACATTTGATTACCTAGTCCGCCAGAAAGACAACTATACACGGGATCAATCCTTATTTAATTAGCGCTTTAGAAAAGTGATATATGCAGGAAATTAGATTTATCGCTCTTTTATTTTTTAAAAATTCACGTAATGAATACGCAGCACATTCATAGTATGCAAGATTTGATTTTTGAGTTGATCTCGAGTGAATTCTATAGTTTAGTAATGGCACATCTATATTATCCCAACGTGGCTTAGCCTCACTCATTCTTAACCAAAGATCATAATCTTCAGAGTTGAATCCACCACTATAGCCCCTAAACCTCAGAAAAAAGTCTTTTCTGAACATTACAGAAGGATGAGCAAAACAATTCTTAAAAATTATTCTTTTATCTATAGCATCCTTAGATGGATAAGTTCTCAATTTCAAAAAATTACCATCCTCATCAATAAGGTTAATTGCTGAGCCAACTAAATCAAGTTCATTAAGCTGAAGGTAATTTATTTGCAACTCTAGGCGCTGAGGCAGAGATATATCATCAGAATCCATGCGTGCAATAATATCATATTTTGACTCTGATATTGCAAGGTTAAGAGAGAAACCTAATTGACCAATGCTTGTTTCAATGACCCTAATATTTTTCTTATTTACCACTTCTTTGTTTATAATGGCAGCAATCTCACTGGCATTATTACCATTAGCGACAATAATTAACTCAAATTCCTTATAGGTTTGATTCAGTATGCTATTGATTGCAGGCATCACATATAAATCAAATCTATTAATACACATAACAACTGAAATCATATCTAATTAGATCCTTTTATACTTATTGTTCTTCTAACTACCCAAAGAGTAAAGATCAATGGCAAAATGAAAAAGTTAACATTTACAAAATTATTATACATCATCGAAAAAATGCAGGCCATTACAAGGAATGGCTGAAATATATATGATACTGGAGAATTACATCTTTGCAAATACATATACTGGGCTATAAAACCAACTATATATGCATATACAAAACTAAATATTCCTAGCGAGACATATGCGCTACCCACAAAACCGATAGGTGATGTGATATCTGGAAATTCAAGATTAATTGCGGATGCCGGAATGATCTTCTGCGGAACGAACCAGTTAAAAAAGTAGTATAAATCGTGTATATTATTCTTAACAACATAGCTAAAGTTCACCACTGGCGATCCAAAATAAAACCCACCAATAAAGCGAAATAAGAAATTAAAGCTAAATGATAAATCTTGCTCTGGGTTTCTGATTATTCGGGTAAAAGCAAATAATACAACAATTATTAAACCAATCAATGTACCTTTATTTATTGATATTCTACGTTTGGAGTATAACATCATCGCGAAAAAAACATATAACAACGACTGTAATTTTGCATAGCTTATAAATTTAACTATAATGATCAATAAACTGAGTAGGACAATTTTCCGATCATCATTAGTCAGGCGGGACATTCCTAGCATAACAAGACCTAAGTATCCCAATAATAACGATACACCATGAATACCCAGTGGAGATGATGCAATTCTCTCTTCAATTGTTTGCGCACTAACACCCCCACCTATATATATATTCACGAGATTAGCGTCGTTCATATAATATTGACAAATAAAAAAAGTCAGCATATTTAGAATTAAAATATAATTAAACAATTTTTTGTAAAATGACTCATCATATAGATAAAATTTTCTTTTCCTTCCGAGTGATGGATACTTGAACAGATAAGCAATAAAGGCTCCAATTAAAAAGAAAACATAGAATACCAGAGATATGATCAATACTTTATAGTCTGGCGTCTCATTAAAAATGCTAAAAGAATTCCATTCTTTATTACTTGTATATAATTGAAAAAGTGTATTGAATACAATTGCTATTGTAATTAATATTACAGGATTAAAAAAACATCTAAAATCGTTATTTGCCGGGATACTCACCTGTTTCATATTCATTCCGGATCTGAATGTTTAAACGCTGATAAATTTCTTCTCAGTACATCATAATCATTTAGCCACCATTGGGCCCTTTCAAGTTCCGCCTGTTTAAGCTCATCAAATCGGTAGTATAGTACTTTGCATGGCACCCCTGCAGCAACCGCGTACGGTGGAATATTTTTAGTCACCACGGATCCAGCGCCAATAAGTGCACCGTTACCAATACTAACACCATCCAGAATAATTGTATTGGCACCAATACATACATCATGACCAATATTTATATTCTTATTTTCCTCAAACTTATGATCCAGAGGAGGCGGAGTGTTTCTTGAAAGCCAATGTTCCGAATTTTTTCCATAGCAGAATGGATGGGTGGATATAAATTCTGATACAGGATGCTTGCCTAATCCCATCTTGACTCCTTCAGCAATTGAGCAAAAACGTCCAATAGAAGTATTCAAAATTGTACAATTCCGCTGAATATAGGAGTGCCTACCAACGGATGAATTAAAAAGAAATGTTGAATTATATATTTTTACATTTTGTTCAAAATCTACATTACTAATCCGTGCACCTGGATAAACGGTAACCCCTCGGATACAATAAATGGTGTTTTTAAAAAAATAGAACAAAGGTGAAATAAAATACTCTTTTAAAATATTCATTTATTTTCTCATCAAGACAAATAAACCACCAATGACAAATGATATTCCCGCGTACATAATCCACATAATACCACCAACAACAATTGAGTTGTCCGTACTCATTGTCTTAAATGTAGCAAACATACATATAGCCGATATAACATTGCTGAATAAAATAATCTTACCAGCTTTCATTCGCACAAGATTTGTGTAAATAAATGTATAGGGGATATTTATTAATACAGAAATACAAATTAGTGACAGCGTGACAGCACCGTGTTCAACAACATAATTATTATGTGTCCAAATGCTCAAGATATTCGATGAAAACATTATTGTTATTGCTATTGGTACCATTAACAATATCAATATCAATATTATTTTCTTAAATGAAATAATGTTGAAAATGCTTCCGTCACCCGACTTGGATAGGGCTGGTAATAACGCTTTCATTAAAGGATACTGTAACTGAAGAAACGACAACCCTAATTGTGCAACAATGACATAAACGCCATATAATTGAGTTTCTAATGAATGCGATAATAAAATTTTATCAAGCTGCGAAACAAAAACACCAAAAATGACACCAAGAGAAAATATATAATTATCTTTTAGTATCTTCGTTATTTTTTTCAACAACATCGAGTTGAATAATGTTTTCACTTTCACATCATGTTTAGTTATCCAAGTAAAGTTAAAAATAAACTCAAGCATAGTTATTGTGGAATAAGCAGTTATATATACTATTGGTTTTGGCAGAAACAAAAGAAACAATAATGCCGCTGTATGTTTACATGTAAAAAAAGCAACTTGACTTATATTTGTGTTAAATTGCTTCTGTGTTCCATTCCAGTATCCAACATTGATGTTATTGGCGAACTGAAAGAAAAATTGTACACCTAGCAATTGCATGCAAAGCTCAAGTTCGGTACTTCCACTCCCCGCATTAAACCATGAATGCGCTAACCAACCCGCCGCATTAATTAGAAATATAGTTCCAGCAAAAGCAACACTGAAGTATATCCAAAAATATGCAGCGAAGGTATTTTCAGGTTTGCTGGACTTGGCAATATCCCTCGGCATAATTTGTGAGCAACCAGCATCAAGAATCAGAAGCATCGCTTGCACACTCAAACAGGCTGATACAATCCCCCATCCCTGGGGGCTTAACATTTTTATATATAGCGGGATGAGCAATATTATCCCTCCACCCATCCAAGCCATACCTACATAATTAAATAAGGTATTACGTAAGAAAATATTTTTCTTAGCAGTTGAGAATTTAAACATATTTAATAAAAATTATTTAGAGGCTTCTAGTAGATCAATAATTATTGATGTCATTTTTTGCATAAGTATTTTATCTGCCCTTGACTCAACATTGAGTCGCACCACCGGTTCGGTATTGGAAGAGCGTAAATTGAAGCGCCAGTCGACAAACGACATGCTGATACCGTCCGTTCTGTCTACCGTCAGCGCCTCACGGGAAAAATGCTGCTCCACGCGCGCAATCGCTGCCGCCGGCTCTGCCAGCGTGCTGTTTATTTCACCACTCGCCGGGTAGGCCACCATCCGGTCGCGGACCAGTTCGCCCAGCGACTGCCCTTTCAGACACAGCAACTCCGCGACCAGCAGCCACGGGATCATGCCGCTGTCACAGTAGGCAAAATCACGGAAATAGTGGTGCGCGCTCATTTCGCCGCCATAAATGGCATCTTCATAGCGCATCCGCTCTTTGATAAACGCGTGCCCGGTTTTTGACATCACCGGTTTACCGCCTGCCGCCGTCACCACGTCCACGGTGTTCCAGGACAGACGCGGGTCGTGGATAATCTTCGCCCCCGGATTCTTCTCCAGAAACGCCTCCGCCA